>Ga0136633_1000002_pt1 | contig 253371 bp, 249 predicted proteins | sample AntDrymeUQ832206_2_FD_105494 | JGI IMG/M metagenome (GOLD analysis project Ga0136633, IMG submission 105494) | Polar desert sand microbial communities from Dry Valleys, Antarctica - metaG UQ83 (22.06) | ecosystem: Environmental > Terrestrial > Soil > Desert | place: Antarctica: Dry Valley...
CGATTGGGATGCCGGTCGCGCTCGCGGTCCATCAGCTCGAGGTAGCGCGCGCGGCCGGCGCGGCTGTTGGCGATCACCCGCTGGGTGACGCGGTGGACGGTGTCGTGCAGGCTACTCATGCCACGTCACGCCATCGCGCTCGGCGAGGGCGATCGCCGCGCTGGGACCCCAGTTGCCGGCGGAATACGCCTTGGGCTCCAGCCCGCTGTCGGCCCAACCCCGCCGGATAGCGTCGATCCAGTCCCACTGCGCCTCCACCTCGTCGCGGCGGACGAACAGCGTCTGATCGCCCTCGACCAGGTCGAGCAGGAGCCGTTCGTACGCGATCCGCTTGACCGCCCCGGCGAACGCGTCGGGCATCGAGATGTCGAGCGGCACGGGGCGCAGGCGAATGCCCTCGCGGTCGAGCCCCGGCACCTTGGCCATCAGCGACAGGCTGACGTTCTCTTCTGGCTGGATGCCGATCACCAGCCGGTTGGGCTGCGTCCTGGCGCCGCGGCTTTCGAAAATCGAATAGGGCACGCAGCGGAACTGGATGACAATCTCGGTCACCCGCTCGGGCAGGCGCTTGCCGGTCCGCAGGTAGAACGGCACGCCCTTCCAGCGCCAGTTATCGACGTGCGCCTTGATCGCCACGAACGTCTCGGTCGCGCTATCCTTGGCCAGTTCCTGATCGTAGCCCGGCACCGCCTGGCCTGCGACTGCGCCGGCACGATACTGGCCGGTCACCGTTTCGCCCTCGGCCACAGTACGCAATGACCGCAGCACCTTGACCTTTTCGTCGCGCACCGCGGTCGCATCGAAGCTGGTCGGCGGCTCCATCGCCACCAGCGCGAGTAGCTGGAGCATGTGGTTCTGCACCATGTCGCGCAACGCGCCGCTATCGTCGTAATAGGCCACCCGCGATTCCAGCCCGACTGTCTCGGCCACGGTGATCTGCACGTGGTCGATGTAGTTGGCGTTCCAGATCGGCTCGAACAGCAGGTTGGCGAAGCGCAGCGCGAGCAAGTTCTGGACCGTCTCCTTGCCGAGGTAATGGTCGATGCGGAAGATGCGGTCCTCGCTGAACGCACCCGCCACCGCATCGTTGATGTCGCGACTCGAAGCCAGGTCTGTGCCGAGTGGCTTTTCCAGGCCTATGCGCACGTTGCTGCCGGTCAGCCCGGCCGATTGCAGCCCGGCGATGGTCGGCTCGAACAGGCTCGGAGCGGTGGAGAGGAAGATCGCCAGGCCGTGTTCGGGCGTGCCGACTTTTTGCGCTAGCGCGCCGAAACCCTCGGCCTTGGACGCATCGAGCGCCTGGTAGCTCAAACGATTGAGGAAATCGGCCATTCCGCCGCGCCGGTTGGGGGGCAGGTGCTTTTCCAGCGCGGCGCGGGCGAAGCTACGGAACTCCGCATCGCTCATCGCCGAGCGCGCGGTGCCGACGATCTTGAGCCCCGGTGACAGCAGCCCGTCGTGCGACAAGGCACATAGCGAGGGCAGCAGCATCCGCTGCGACAGGTCGCCGGTCGCCCCGAACAACAGCAGCCGGTCGGCGGTGAAGCGATTGCTGGCGCGGCTTTCGGTCATGCGTGTTCCGAAATGAGGGGCGGCCGGTCCGCCGCCATCCGCCTAGCAACCGGCGCGGTCAGGTCAAAGGCAGGCATACTTATTCATGGACGCCGGCAAGCGCCCGGCGCCCGAGTTCGATCGCCCCGCGAATGCCCGCGTCGTCGCCGAGCGCCGGCGGAACGATGTAGCGCTCGAGCCCCGGATCGAGCTGCGGATGACCGACGTAACCCGCCAGCCGCTCCCCCGTGAGCCGGCGCAGCGCCGACAGAAGGCCCGGCGTCTTCATCACCCCGCCACCGAAGATCAGCCGCGCGGGCATGTGCATCAGCACCAGTGCCATCGCGAAGTCGGCGAGGTAGCCGGCGACGATCTCGACCTCCTTGGGCCCCAACCGATCGAGCGGAGCCCCCCAGCGCGCGGCGATTGCCGGGCCGCTGGCAAGGCCTTCGAGGCAGTCGCCATGGAACGGACAGATTCCGGCGAAGCCATCGTCCGCCCGCTGCGGCACGCGGATATGACCGGCCTCGAGATGGCCGATACCGCCCAGCGATGCGCCATCGCTCAGCACGCCCGCGCCGATTCCGGTGCCCACGGTGGTGTAGGCGAGCATCGCCGCGCCCTGCCCCGCGCCCGCAATCCATTCCCCGAGCGCCGCTGCGCCGACGTCGGTGTCGATTGCGATCGGCACGCCGAAATAGGCCAGCGCCTGGGGGAACGACGCACCACGCCAGCCCGGTTTGGGGGTCGTGGCGATTGCGCCCCAGTCGGGCGCGGCGCGATCGAGCGAGATGGGGCCGAAGCTGCCGATGCCGAACGCGCCGATCGGCCCGTGCCTGCCGGCCGCGCCGCGGAAGAACTCCGCCATCGCGCGCAAGGTCGTATCGGGTTCCTCGGTCGCAATCCGCGCGTGTTCGCGCACCTCGCCGCCTTCGTCCGCCAGCGCCAGGACGAACTTGGTGCCCCCTGCTTCGACCGCCCCAATCATTCGCCGATCGCCGTCAGGACTATCTCGCGTCGGTGGCTGCGCGCGCGATGTTCGGCGAGGTAGATTGCCTGCCAGGTGCCGAGCAGCAGCCAGTTGCCGGCAAACGGCACGGTCAACGCGCTGCCGGTGAGCATGGCCTTGATGTGCGCAGGCATGTCGTCGGGTCCCTCGTCGTCATGCTCGTAGCCCGCGCCTTCGGGCACGACATCGCCGAGCCAGCGCAGCAAGTCGCGTTTCACCGCCGAACTCGCGTTCTCGCTGATCAGCAGCCCGGCGCTGGTGTGGCGGCAAAACAGCGTCAGGCTACCCTTTACCAGCCGGGCTTCGGCCAGCCAGACTGCGACTTTCGCGGTTATGTCGAGCAGTTCCCGGCCGGCGGTCTCGATCCGCAGCACACCCTGTTCGACTCTCATGCCTTTGGCCTCACGCGTCGCCCGCGAGCCCGAGTGTGCGGCGCGCCGCCTTCAGGTGAGGAATATCGAACATCTTGCCGTCGATGCCGACCGTGCCGGCGTTCGGCTCGGCGGCGAACGCGGCGACGACCAGCCTAGCGAACGCGACTTCCGCCTCACTGGGGGTAAATCCCTGGTTGATCGTCGTCACTTGCGCCGGGTGGATCGCCAACCGCCCGCTGAACCCTTCGGCGCTCGCCTGGCGGCTGCTCGCCAGCAATCCCGCCTCGTCGCGGAAATCGGCGTGCAACGTCTCGATCGCCGGCACGCCTGCCGCATGCGCCGCCATCAACGTCAACGAGCGCACAAGGCGGAAGGTGAACAGCCATTCGCCGTCGGCCCCGCGATTGCCGGTCGCGCCGAGCGCCGCGCCAAGGTCTTCGGCCCCCCAAGTCAATCCGCGCAGGCGGGTGAGCCCGGCGGTCGCATAGTCGCCAAGCCGGAAGGGCGCGACCGCGGTTTCGGTGGCGACCGGGATGATCCCGATCGACCCCGGCTTGAGCCCGTGCGCCAGTTCCATGTGGTCGAGCAGGCTGGACACTTTCGCCACGTCCTCCGGCCCGTCGGGTTTGGGGTGCATGATGCCGTCAGGCGCAGCGGGAACGATCGCGGCGAGATCGCTTTCGGCGAGTCCGCTATCGAGCGGGTTGATCCTGACCCACAGCTCGGGCGAGCCTAGCGCGCCGCGGTCGAAGCTGCGGAGGAAATCGGCCACCCGTTCGCGCGCTGCGGATTTGTTCGCCGGCGCCACCGCATCCTCGAGGTCGAGGATCACCGCGTCGGCGCCGCATCCCGCGACCTTGGCGAGCTTCCTGTCGCTATCGCCGGGGACGAACAGCAGCGATCGCAGCGGCCGATCTTGCTTGGGGCTCACGCGGGTTTCCTCCGCTGCAACCCGCTGCGCTTGCACTGCGCCACCAGCGCGCCGTCCTGGTTGAAGGCACGGTGGGCGAAGGTCACGATCCCTGCCTCGGGCCGCGACTTGCTGTCCCGCAATTCGATCACCTCGGTCTCGATCCGCAAGGTGTCGCCGATGAACACCGGGGCGGGGAAGCGCACTTCGTCCCAGCCTAGGTTGGCGATGGCCGTGCCGAGTGTCGTGTCGCCGACCGAAACGCCGACCATCAGCGACAGCGTGAAGCACGAATTGACCAGAATGCGGCCGTATTCGCTGCCCTTCATGTATTCGGCATCGAGATGCAGCGCGGCGGGGTTGTGGCTCAGCGTCGTGAACAACAGGTTGTCGGTCTCGGTCACCGTCCGGCGGATCGGATGATCGAAGGTCTGTCCAACGGCCAATTCATCGAACCACAGCCCCGGCATGCACGTCTCCTTTGCGCAAGACCGACTAGCGCGGCGGCGCGATGAATGACAGGGGGGCGGGATGCCGATCGCCATTTCCACCCGCTTCGACTTCACGCTCGATCAGCCGACGGACGTGATCCTGCAGTTCGAAGTTGCGCCGATCCCCGAGCAAACGATCCTGGCGAGCAGGACCACGATGACCTGCGGCACGGCCTGCGCGCGGGTGGCGGCGCACGACGGGATCGGCGAGCGGGTGCTGATCCATGCCGAAGGCCGGTTCGAAGTCCATCACGAGGCGCTGGTCGAAGTCCACCGGCTGGCGCCCGACCTCGCTTCGCTCGACGCGCTCGCACCCCATCAACTACCGGGCGAGACGCTCGAGTACCTGCTAGACTCGCGCTATTGCCCGGCCGACCGGCTGCAACCGTTCGCCGAGGACGAATTCGGCAGCACTTCAGGCGGCGCGCGGGTCGTGGCGATCCATGACTGGATCGCGCGCCATTTCAGCTATGAGCCGGGCAGCAGCACCGCGACCACGACCGCGCTCGACAGCTTCATCGAACGGCGTGGCATCTGCCGCGACTATGCCCACGTCCTGATCACGCTGGCGCGCGCTTCGACGATCCCGGCGCGCTATGTCTCGTGCTTCGCGCCGGGGGTCAACCCGCCCGACTTCCACGCGGTCGCCGAGGTGTTTCTCGCCGACGCGACCACGCCGCGCGGCGGGGCGTGGTACATCGTCGATGCGACCGGCATGGCAAGCCCCGCCGAAACGGTAAAGATCGGCGTTGGCCGCGATGCCGCCGACGTGAGCTTCCTCACCAGCTTCGGTCCGTCGAACTTCGGCGACAAGCAGGTCAGCGCCACGCGCCAGGCCGGTTAACTTCTCCCTGCGCGCCGTCCCGCCAAGGGACGCTGGCCGGCCGAGGGTGGAACCGCCTCCGCTCTTTGCGCATAGCGACCGGCATGGATGCAATGATCAAGTGGGTCGGCGGCGCGACGGCGGCGGTGGTGCTCGGCCTAACGGTAGCCGCGCTGGCGAGCGGTGCGTTCGCCGGGCGAGAAGAAGCGCCCCCCACCCTCGATCAGGCGATCCCGGTCGATCCGGCGAAGCTCGCCCCGGCTCGCGCGCCTGCGCAAGCCGCGCAAGACGATCGCTTCACGGTCAAGCGCATCCTGCCGATCGATGGCGCGATCAAATACGGCCAATGGCACTGGGATGATGCCGGCGTTCCAGACGGGCCGATCGTGATGACGATCGACCTCGATGCGCGCGTGCTCTCGGTGTTCAAAGGCGGATACGAGATCGGCGCGGCGGCCGTGCTGGTCGGCACCGATGATTATCCGACCCCGCTCGGCACTTTCCCGATCCTCGGCAAGCAGCGGCACAACAAAAGCGAGAAATACGGCAACGCCCCGATGCCGTTCAGCATGTTCCTGACCACTGACGGAGTCGCGATCCATGGCGGTTCGGTGGTCGAAAAGGGCTACGCCAGCCACGGCTGCATCGCCGGACCTGATGCGTTCGTCGAAAAGATCTTCGCCATGGCCAAGGCCGGCGACAAGGTCATCGTTACCCGCGGCGAAACGCTGCAGATGGGTGACCCGATCGTCTAGTTTCGGCGCGGCGGCTCGCGCTCGAAGCGCCAGGCATCGACCTGGGTCAAAGCATCCTTCTGGTGCATCCCCCGCCGCGCCATCACCCCGCCGAGCGTCGCGTGGCCGTCGCACCGCAATTGATCGACCATCCTGGCCACTGCAGAGGTCGGCACGTCGGCGCCGAATTCCTGCAGAATGTATTCGACCGCTCCGGTATCGACCAACCGCGAATGGCCCGCATGAAACCATTTCACGCCTTCCTCGTAGAAGATGCGGCGGGCAATTGCGGCGGAAATTGCATCCCCCACGGCCTGCTCGGCTTCCTGCAGATACTCGGCACTTCGCGCGATAGCGAGCGGATCAAGCCACGGCGATTGAGCGAGCGCGGCGCGCATCCTCACGCGGTCGAACCGGGTGTCCTCGTTCGAGGGATCACGCACCGGTTCGATCCCGGCGCCCGCGACGATCGCCTCTAGCTCGGAACGGCCCCAGTGCAGCAGCGGGCGCACCAGCAGATATTCGCCGAGCGGATCTTCGCCGACTACGATCCGGCGACCGCGAACGCCCGCGAGCCCGGCCAGCCCGCTCCCGCGGTTAAGCCGCATCAGCACGGTCTCCGCCTGGTCGTCGGCGTGATGGGCGGTCGCGAAGACCTCGCACCGCCGCTTGCCGAACGAACGGCACAGCGCTGCGTAGCGTGCATCGCGCGCACGGTCCTGGAGGTTGCCGGCTTCCACCTCGACCGCAATAGTTTCGTGGGGGACTGAGAGCCGCTCGCACAACCTGGCGACCATTGCCGCCTCTGCGGCTGCCTCCGGGCGCAGTCCATGGTCAATCGTCGCCGCGATCACCCCTCCCGGCAGCGCCGCTCGTGCCAGCAGCAGAAGCGCCAGGCTGTCCGGCCCGCCCGAGACCGCGACCCCGAATTTTTCGCCTTCCCTCGCTTCGGGCCACAGGCGCAGGAGGTCCGCGCGAAACCGCTCGGTCAGTTCGGGCGCAACCGCCGTATCAATTGCACGTCACCTTGCCGCGGCTGGCGTCGTAGGCGCCCTTGAGCCGGCCGCTGGCGACCGCCGGGTAGGTCTCGCCGAATTCGGCGAGCGCGATGCATGCGCGTTTGGTGTCTTTCATCGCGATCATTGCCTCGGCCAGGTACAGCAGGCTGTCGGCGGCGCGCCCACCCTGTTTGTCGCTCTGGTAGTTCTTCAAGAACCACGGCGCGGCTTCCTTGGCCTTGCCGTCGTCGAGGTACGCGCGGCCGAGCAGATTGCGGCCGTGACTGAGCTTTTCATGGCGCGGGTGCTTTTCGACAAACAGGGTCAGCTGCTGCTGTGCCTCGGGGAAGAACTTGGCCTCCCACAGGCGAAAGCCGTAGCTGTACTCGTCGTCGCCCGGATCCTCGGTCTGGGGCTTGGCAATCGCCTGCACGGCGGCCAGGCGCTGCGCCGTCGGGCCGGCGGGCCTCGTTGCGGGCATGGGCGTAGTGGGCGTGGGCTTGGCAAGGACCGCGGGGGTCGGGGTTGCGGCCGGTCGGGCTGAGGCGCCGCCGGTCATCGCCGCGAGGTTGACGTCCGCCGCGATCGGCTTGGGCACGGCCGCCGCAGCCGCAGCGCCGCTGGTCACCTCGAGGGCGCCGAGCCGGGTGTTGAGCACCGTGATCGCGTTGGTGTTCTCTTCGGTCTGCGAGGTCAGGCGGGCGATCTGCGTTTCCATCGCGTCGAGCCGCGCGAGAATGTCGGTCACCGCGGTGGTCGAAGGCCGCACGGCGACCGGACCGGTGGTTTGCGCGGCGCTGATCTCGGGTTCGAAGAACTTGCCGTCGCTCCCCGGGAACACCTTGCGCTGCAACGCGCGGATTTCGCTCTCGGCCTTCTTGAGGCGCGCATCGGTGGCGGAGTCCTGTGCCACAGCTGGCGGCGCGGCCAGGCCAAGCGCCATGATCGCGAGCGGCGCGGCGAGCGCCCGTTTCAGATTGATCCCCATCGCATTGGTCCCGTCTCAAATCTTTTGCGTCGCGCCGGTGTCGCCCCGGCATGACGAACCACCGATGAACGCCCGCGTGGATACCGTACCGGCCGGCGAATTGTCGAGCGCGCGCCCCGCCAAAGCCGGGGAAACCCGCGCCTCAAGTACCGGTCGGGGCAGTCCCGGTTGGCGTGGCTGGAGGCCCGGACGCGCCCCTCGCCCGCAGCGCCGCCGCGGTGACCGGCACGTCGCGCATGATGCGCTCGGCATCGGCGAGCTTGGGCACCGGCTTGCCACCGACGGTTATCGCCAGCGCGTCGGGCCGGCCGGTCCACACTTGCGGGCCGCTGGCATCGGCGGGCACCGTGTAGCGTTCGCCCTTGGCCATCTGCTTCTGCATCAACTGCGCCCCGGCCCCGTCATAAAATTTGACCCACACTCCCTCTTCGAGCGCGGTGAACACCACCAGACCGTTCGCCGCCGCCGCGCCTACCGGTCGCGAGGTGGCTGCGGCTGCGGGAGCTTGGCGCGCCGCCAGGCGCTCGTCTTCGAGCAACGAACCGGGACCTGAGCCCGGCGCGAGCACGCGGTTGTAGAACATCGCCCCGCCGGCGATCAGCAGGACCAGCGCGGCCAGGCTGAGCAGCGCCAGCCCACGCGACGGGATGCGCGCCGGATCGCCGGGCTCGAAGGTCGCCGCGCGGTGGCGGCCATCGCCCTGGCTCGCGGCCAGTTCCGCCCGAACCTCGTCGGCCACTTCGCGATCGTCGAGGCCGACCGTCTTGGCATAGGTCCGTGCAAACCCGGTGGCGTAGGTCTTGGCCGGCAACGCGGCGAAGTCGCCCTTCTCGATCAGGCTGAGGTGCCGTTCGCCAATCTTCGTTTCAGCGGAAAGCTGGGCGAGCGTCATGCCCGCGCTTTCGCGCGCGATGCGCAGGCGGTCGCCCACCCCATGCAGCGGTAGTTGCCCGTCTTGCGGAGCGGCGTCATTGTCCATTGTTGGCGTCCCGTTAGGCGATATTCATCCCCACGCGGACACAAGCGGGACCGAGCACCTCCTGTCAAGCAGACCGACACCGCCCGTGCCGAGGGCCCGCGACGAAGCGCACCCGCCGCGCGATGAAATCAGTCAACGTCGATTCCGTTTACCTCGGCCCAGGCGGTGAGCTCGGCGCGGATGCTGGCGGTCGGCGAAGTTAGCAGACGCGTCATCTCGGCGCCGATCTGAGCCAGATCGACCTTGCGGATCAACTCCTTGATCGGGCCAACCGCGACCGGAGTGATCGAGAACCGCCGGAAACCGATGCCAAGCAGCGCCAGCGCTTCGAGCCGCCGCCCGCCCATCTCGCCGCAAATGCCGAGATCGACCCCTGATCCCGCGGTCGCCTGAACCACCCGCCGCAGGAAGCGCAAGATCGCCGGGCTGACCCAGTCATAACGCTCGGCGAGCTTGGGGTTGGCGCGGTCGGCAGCGAACAGGAACTGGGTCAGATCGTTGGTCCCGACTGACAAAAAGCTGATCTTGGGCAGCAGGATGTCGAGCGTCTCGGCAAGCGCGGGCACTTCGAGCATGGCGCCGTAGCGGATCGCCTCAGGCAGCAGCTTCTTCCGTTGCTTGAGGTAGGCGAGCTGGCCCTCGAACACCGCCTTGGCCGCATCGAACTCCCACGGCTCGGAGACCATTGGGAACATCACGTAGAGCAAGCGCCCGCCCGCCGCCTCGAGCAGAGCGCGGGCCTGGGCCTTCATCAGCCCCTCGCGCTCGAGCGCCAGGCGCAGCGCGCGCCAGCCCATCGCCGGGTTCTCGTCGCTCTCGGCCTCGGCGGATTCGAGGTACGGCACCGCCTTGTCGCCGCCGATATCGACGGTGCGGAAGATGACCGGCTTGTCGCCGGCGGCTTCGAGCACGTCGCGATAGAGCCGGGTCTGCCGTTCGCGCGCCGGCAGGGTGGCCGATACCAGGAACTGGAACTCGGTGCGAAACAGCCCAATCCCGTCGGCACCGACCAGTGGGAGTGACGCCATGTCGTCGCGGAGCCCGGCGTTCATCATCACCTGGATGCGCGTGCCATCGCGGGTGAATGGTTCGACATCGCGCAGCTCGGCGTAAGTGGCCAGCTTCCGGCGCGACAGCGACATCCGTTCGGCGAACACCTCGACAGTCTGCTGGACGGGGCGGACGTGGGCGATGGCCTTGTCGGCATCGAGCAGAATATCGTCGCCTTCGCGCACGATGCCACGCAGGCCGCGGACCCGGCCGAGCACGGGCACCCCCATCGCGCGCGCGACGATCACGACGTGCGAGGTCAGCGAGCCTTCTTCGAGCAAGACCCCCTTCAATCGCCGGCGATCGTATTCGAGCAGTTCGGCCGGGCCCAGGTTCTTGGCGATGAGGATCGTGTCGCGCTTCAGCCCTTGCGTCGCCGCGGTGCCGAGCTGGCCCGATACCGTCCGCAGCAGCCGGTTCGACAGGTCCTCCAGATCGTGCATCCGGTCGGCGAGCAGCGGATCGTCGATCTCGCGCATCCGCATTCGGGTGCGCTGCTGGACGCGCTCGATCGCCGCCTCGGCGGTGAGGCCCGAATCGATCGCCTCGTTGATGCGCCGCCCCCAGCCTTCGTCGTAAGCGAACATCTTGTAGGTCTCGAGCACCTCGTCATGCTCGCCGCCGACCCCGAACTCGGCCTGGCTGGCCATCGTGTCGATCTGGTCGCGCATCTTGTCGAACGCGCGATAGACCCGCTGGCGCTCGGCCTCGATGTCCTCGGCCATGACATGTTCGATATGGACGCGGGGCTGGTGATAGACCGCGCAGCCCCGGGCGATGCCCTTAACCAGGGTAAGCCCTTCGAGCATCTGCGGCCCGGTGGCACCTTGGCAGAGCGCAGCCGATTCCTCGTCGACCAGCTCGGCATGAGCGATCAGTTCGCTAAGCACCATGGCCACGGTCTGCAGCGCCTCGATCTCGACGTCCTCGTAGCGGCGCGGATCGGCGTGCTGGACGCACAGCGTGCCCACCGCGCGCTCGCGATGGACGATCGGCACGCCGGCGAACGAGTGGAACTTGTCCTCGCCGGTTTCGGGGCGATAGGCGAAATCGGGATGCGCCGCCGCCTCGGCCAGGTTCAGTGTCTCGATATGCTCGGCGATGATCCCGTTGAGGCCCTCGCCGATCGCCAGGCGGGTGACGTGGACCGCGCTCTGTTCGAGCCCGCGGGTGGCGAACAGCTCGAGCATGCCTTCGCGTAACAGGTAGATTGAGCAGACTTCGCTATCGAGGATTTCGCCGATGACGTGGACCACGCGGTCGAGCTTGCCCTGCGGATGAAGGCGCGAAGCCATGACCTCGTGCAGCTGGTTGAGGATCTGGCGGGCGGCGGCGGCAGCGGTCATCGGTATTGCCGACTAGCCTATCATCTTTGCGAAAGGAACGCTGCAAAACGGCAAATGGCGCGCGCGGACCTGGCTTGCGGCCGTCCGCTGCGCGCCATCCCTCCCTTCGGCCCATCGAAGTAATACTTCGATGGTCGCCCCCGTCGCCAATCGACGGGCATCGCGCCGCTGTGGGGAGCGCGGGGGGTCGATCAGATCTCGCTCAGTTCTTCCTTGATGCGCAGCTTGGCGCGCTTGAGTTGCTGGATCGCCACGGCGTCGGGCGCCGGCCGGCACAACTCGTCGTGCAGCCTGGCCTCGAGGCTGGCATGCTTGGTTTCGAGAGCGCTGGCGTGGGACGATGACAGCATCCGTGTTCTCCTTTGCAGGTTGCGACCACAAAGCGACTCGTGCCCGAGCGGGCACGGGCCGCTCGATCGTCATTCAAACACAACATTCCTATCTTGCGAACCCCTGACGAAAGCCTAATCGGCGAACCGCGCGCATTCATGCGACGAGACGAATTTGGCGGGGATCGAGGCCGGTGACCGAGCAGGAACTGAAGAAGCTGCTCGCTTCGCTCAGGACCGAGCATCGCGACCTCGACGCGGCGATTGACGCGCTGACCGCGGCGGGTTCGATCGACCAGCTGCAGATCGCGCGGCTCAAGAAACGCAAGCTGCGCCTGAAGGACCAGATCGCGATCGTCGAGGACCAGTTGCTGCCCGACATCATAGCGTGAAAAGTATGTTTTCGCCCTCAAACGCCGGGCGCGTTGCATCCATTCACCTTGGCTTCCTCGCATAAACTCGGGCGCGCGTTCGCTTGCGGCCGGCGGGCCGGCCGATGGTTGAAAACGTCCCAGCAGGGGACGCTCCCAATTCGGTGCGGGATAGCCTGGTTATCGTTCTGGTCGCGCGGAATCGTAAGGGGTAGCGCGGCGCACGATGGCGACGACGACCGACCTCAGCAAGCCGATAATCGAAGCGCTTTACTGCGAGGCGCTGGTGCTCGCCGACGAAGTACGCACCGCGTTCGATCTGGTCCCGGTCGGCCGCCATGGCGAGGATTTCGTGCGCATCGCGTTGTCGGTCGAAGGCCTGCGAACGACCACGCGGATGATGCACGTGCTGGCCTGGCTGCTTAATCACCGCGCCTATTTCGCTGGCGAACTGAGCGAGTTCCAGTTGCGCCGACACGGCACCTTGCCGTCCGACCGGCCCGCCGACCCCGATCAGCTGGCGCTGCTCGAGCCCGAGACCTGCGTGCTCATCGCCGAGACCGGGGCGTTGCACGGCCGCATCGCCCGGCTCGACGCCGCTTGGCGCGAGCGGTTCGTGGTCCACCCCACCGGGGTGCACCGGCTGCGCGAACGGCTCGGGCGCGAGTACGGCTCGCTCTAGACCGCCGTCAGCGCCTTTTTCCAGCGCGCCAGCCGCTCGGCGCGCACAGTCTGTTCCATCGCCGGCTCGAAAGTCCGCACCGCGCCGCGCATCGCCCCGGCCGCCTCGGCAAGCGATGCGAACATCCCCGCACCCACCGCCGCCAGCATGCCTGCCCCAAGCGCGGTGGTTTCGACCATGTCGGGCCGCTCGACCGGCACTTCGAGCACGTCGGCGAGGTCTTGCGCCATCCAGTCGTTGGCGCTCATCCCGCCGTCGATCCTGAGCGCGCTCCACTGTGCACCGTCGGCCGCAAACGCCCGCGCGAGATCGAAGGTCTGGTGCGCCATCGCCTCGAGCGCGGCGCGCGCGATCTGCGCCGTGCCGCTGGCGAAGCTAAGCCCGGCGATGACCCCGCGCGCCTCGGCATTCCAGTGCGGCGCGCCGAGGCCCGACAGCGCGGGGACGATCGTTACCCCGCCGCTGTCGGGCACCGATCGGGCCAGCGCCTCGGTCTCCGCGGCGCTCGAGATCAGCCCCAGCGTATCGCGCAGCCACTGGACCAGGCTGCCGGCGACGAACACTGATCCTTCGAGCGCGTAAGTCCGCCGGCCGGCCTCCTGCGTCAGCACCGTCCCGAGCAGGCGGTTGGCCGACGCCGGCAGGGCCTCGCCCATGTTGGTCAGCACGAATGCCCCGGTGCCGTAAGTCGCCTTGGTCTCGCCCGGTGCGAAACAGCCTTGGCCGATCGTGGCCGACTGTTGGTCGCCGATCATCGCGGTGATCGGGATCGCTGGGCCGAGCACGGCGGTCTCGGCGAGCGTTCCGTGAGTGTCGATCACTTGTGGCAGCGCGCTCGCCGGCACACCGAACAGATCGCACAGCCCACGATCGAACTGATGCCTCCCCGAGTCACTTGCGAGCGCCAGCAGCAGTGTGCGGCTGGCGTTCGACGCGTCGGACAGGTGCGCGCCGCCTGTCAGCTTCCACACCAGCCAGCTTTCGACCGTGCCGAACGACAGCCGGCCCGCCTCCGCCGCGGCGCGGACCTGACCGTCGTTGTCGAGCAGCCAGCGCATTTTGGTGCCCGAGAAATAGGGATCGAGCAGCAGTCCGGTACGGCGCTGCACCTCGGGCTCGTGACCGCGCGCCTTGAGTTCGGCGCAAAAGTCGGCGGTACGCCGGTCCTGCCAAACGATCGCGCGGGCGAGCGGCTCGCCGCTGTCGCGATCCCATGCGACCACGGTCTCGCGCTGGTTGGTCACCCCGATCGCGGCGATCCGGTCCACCCCAACCGCACGTGCGGCATCCTGCGCGCAGGCTAGCGTGTGCAGCCAGATCTCCTGCGGATCGTGTTCGACCCAGCCGGGCCGCGGGTAATGCTGGGTCAGCGTCCGCTGCGCGCCCGCCGCCACACCCCCCGCCATATCGAACGCGATCGCACGTGTGCTGGTGGTACCGGAATCGAGGACGAGGACGTGGTCTGGCATGCGTTTCTCCCGGCGCGTGACATGCGGCAACGCGCGTCCCATATGCAAGCCATGGCAGGCCCACCGCCCAAACCCTGGCCAACTGGCACCAGCGAGCAAGTTGAACCACTCGTGCGCCGGGTTCTCGCGCCCAACCCATCGCCCTACACCTATACCGGGACCCAGACCTACATCGTGGGCAACGCCGGGCGGATCGCGGTGATCGATCCGGGGCCGGACGACCCGGCGCATCTCGCCGCGCTGGCCGCTGCGGTCGGCGAGGCGGAAGTCGCCGTTATCATGTGTACCCACACCCACCGCGACCACTCTCCCGCCGCCGCGCCGCTGGCGGAGATGACCAGCGCGCCGATCGTCGGTTGCGCGCCGCTGGTGCTGGATGATTCGGGCCCGCGCGCGGATGCCGCATTCGACCGCACCTACGCGCCCGACCGCGTGCTGGCCGACGGCGAGGCAATGACCGGCCCCGGCTGGACGCTCACCGCGGTGCACACGCCGGGGCACACCTCGAACCACCTGTGCTTTGCGCTGGAAGAAAGCGGCGCACTGTTCACCGGCGACCACGTGATGGGCTGGTCGACCAGCGTGATCGTGCCGCCCGACGGCGACATGAACGACTACATGGCCAGCCTCGACAAGCTCCAGGCGCGCAAGGACCGGGTCTATTATCCGGCGCACGGGCCGCGGATCGACAACCCGCGCCAGCTGGTGCGCGGAATGATCGGCCACCGCCGCCAGCGCGAGAACCAGATCGTCCGCATGCTGACCGAAAACGGTCCGCAGCGCGCCGCCGACTTCGTCCCACGGATGTACAAAGGGCTCGACCCGCGGCTGGCCGGTGCCGCCGAGATGAGCGTGACCGCGCATCTGATCGATCTGGAACGCCGCGCCATGGTCGCCCGTTCGAGGGATCTATGGACCGGACTGTAGCCGAAGACCACACCGAGCTCGTCGTGCGCACCCCCGTAATTGACGAGCGCCCGCTGGCGCGCATCCAGGCGATGCCGTGGATGCTCGTCATCCTCCTGCTCGCCGCGGTCGCCTGGCTAGGCTGGAGGGCGTTCGTCTACAACGAGGAAGGCGATCCAGTGGGCAGCGCGATGCTCGCATTCGAGAAGCAGAACTCGCTCAACGTGTTCTCCAGCCGCTTCGAGGTTGTCGCCGAAAGCGAGGACCGCCGGGGTGTGCTCGGGGTCGACCTGCTCAAGAGCCGTCAGGCGACGATTATTCCGGCGACGGTTTCCTACCGGCTCGACCTGGCGACGATGGACCGCGACGCCTTCGCCTGGGACGAGGCCGACGAAACGCTGAGCGTGGTTCTGCCCACCTTGCGCATCTCGCGCCCCAACCTCGACGAGGCGCAGTCGCGCGTGTTCACCGAGGGCAGCTGGGTGACCGCCAGCGCACAGGCGGACCTGTCGCGCAACAACTCGCTTCAGGCGGAGCGCAAGGCCGCGGCATTCGCCAAGAACCCCGAGGTCCTGGCGATGGCGCGGCAGGCGGCCAAGGAGGCGGTGCGACAGAACCTGGCGATCCCGCTGCAGGTCGCGGGCTACGAAAACGCCAAGGTCGCCGTGCGGTTCGAGGGAGAACGCGCGCCAGCCCGTTGAGCCGGCAAGACGACAGTGATAAGCCCAACGTGTCGTCTCCGGGGGGAAGAATTGTCCATGGCCACGCTTGCTCCGTCGCTCGAAACCCAACGCGGGGAGGAGCGCTTCTTCTTCATCATGGCCTGCGCGATGGCAGGGGTGATCATCGCGGGCTTCACGTTTAATTTAGGAATGGGCCGGTCGAGCTTCGGGCTGCCGTGGCTCTATCATCTCCACGCGGTCGTCATGCTGGCGTGGATCGGCCTGTACCTAGCGCAGAATGCCCTGATATTTCGCGGCAATTTGGCGCTGCACCGGCGCTTGGGCTGGCTTTCGGTGCCGATGCTGCCGTTGGTCGCGGTGATGGCGTTCCTGATCATGCGCACATCGCTTCAAAGCACCGGAGGGCCGTTCCTGTTTGACCAGAACCAATTTCTGGTCAGCAATACGCTGGCGCTGTGCCTGTTTTTCGGTCTTGCGAGTTGGGCGATTCTGGCGCGAGCCAACACCGGCTGGCACCGCCGGCTGATGTTCTGCGCCTTCGCGATCCTCACTGGACCGGGGATCGGTCGCCTTCTGCCGGGGGCGCTGATGATTCCGTACGCGTGGTACGTCGTCGCGATCGCCTTGCCGATGGTGTTCCCGCTGATCGCCATGATCGCCGACAAGCGCCGCTACGGATCAGTTCACCCGGCGTGGTTCTGGGGCGTGGGGCTGGTGATCGGGGTGCAAGTTCTCTCCGACCTGATCGCCTACAGCGACTGGGGTGTCGCGTTCACCAGGGACTTCGTCGCCGGCACTCCGGGCGCCGAGCGGCCGATGGAGGCGCACCTGCCGCCCGGCTTCACCATGTGACCGGAACCGGCTCGCCAAGCGGGCCGTTCGTCCTATAAGCGCGGCGCACGCGGCGATACGGGATCCATGATGAGCTTCGAAACCAAGCTACCTGCCGGCGCCGACCTGCTCGCCGAAATCGACCGGTTGCGCAAGGAACGCAACGCGGTGATCCTGGCGCATTACTACCAGACCCCGGCGATCCAGGACATCGCGGACTTCGTCGGCGACAGCCTGGAGCTCAGCCGCAAGGCCGCCGACACCGATGCCGAGGTGATCGCGTTCTGCGGGGTCAAGTTCATGGCCGACACGGCCAAGATTCTGTCCCCGCAAAAGATCGTCGTGCTGCCTGACATGGACGCCGGCTGCAGCCTGGAAGATTCGTGCCCGCCCGACAAGTTCAGGGCATTCCGCGAGGCGTACCCCGATCACATCGCGCTGACCTACATCAACTGCTCGACTGAGGTGAAGGCGCTGTCCGACGTGATCGTCACCAGCTCCAGCGCCGAAACGATCATCAGCCAGATCCCCCCCGAACAGAAGATCATCTTCGGCCCCGACCGGCATCTGGGGGGGTACCTGAGCCGCAAATTCGGACGCGAGATGCTGCTGTGGCCGGGCGTGTGCATCGTGCACGAGGCGTTCAGCGAGACCGAACTGCTCAAGCTCAAGGCCAAGCACCCCGGTGCCCCGGTCGCCGCGCACCCCGAATGCCCGCCGGTGATCATCGACCACGCCGATTATGTCGGCTCGACCAGCGGCATCCTCCAGTTCGCCAAGACCTTCACTGGCGACACGCTGATCGTCGCAACCGAGCCGCACATCATCCACCAGATGGAAAAGGCGCTGCCAATGAAGCGCTTCATTGGCGCGCCTGGGGCGGACGGCAACTGTAGTTGTAACGTGTGCCCCTACATGGCGCTCAACACGATGGAGAAGCTCTACGCGGCGCTGCGCGACCTGCAGCCGCGGATCGAGATCGAGGAAGGCCTGCGCCTCGCCGCCAAGAAGAGCCTCGACCGGATGCTGGAAATGGCCAGCGGCACGATCGGCGGGGGCGATCTGGGCGCGCGCTAACTCCGCGCCCGCGCCAGCACCAGCGCCGCGCTGACCAGCGCCATACCAAGGAGATCGGGCGCGCCGAGGACTTCGCCGAACGCCAGCCAGCCGACCATCGCGGCGATCGCCGGCTGGGTCAGCAGCGCCATGCCGACGATCAGCGGCGGGAAGTGCTTGAGCGCGTAGACCAGCAGTCCCTGGCCGATGACCTGGCTGCTTACCGCCAGCGCCACCACCGGGGTCCACCCCGCCGCGCCGGGCCAGACGGGCTCACCCAGCAGCAGCGCGGTGCCGAGCAGAACGGGCGCCGCGGCGGCGCAGACCAGCGTCAGCACGGTCCACTGGCCCATCGTCTCGCGGGCTTGCTGTGCAGGGATCAGGTAGAAGACGTAGAATACCCCCGCCAGGATGCAGAACAGGTCGCCCGTGAGGGTGGTCGTCGAAATCTGGAGGCTGCGCCCCATCAGGATGGCCGCGCCCACGAGCGCGGCGGCCAGCGCGAGCCACTCGCGGCCGGCCGGCGCCCGGCGCAGCACGAACAGGCCCCACAGCATGAACAGGATGCTGCCCGCGTTGCCGAACAGGGTCGCGTTGCCGAGCCGCGTCAGCTCGATCCCGATATGCCAGGTGGCGAGATCGGCGGCGAAGAACGCGCCGGCGGCGAGCAACAGCACGATCGTCCGGTGCGATGCGGGTGCGACCGGCGTCTCCCGCCAGGCGAGCCAGGCGAACAGCGGGAGCGGGAGCAGCATGCGCCAGAACCCCGCCGCCACCGGGCCGGTATCGACCAGCCGCACCAGCCACGGACCCAGCGCCAGCGCGACGTTGCCGCCGAGCAGCGCGGCCAAGTGCCACGCGCTGGCGTGATAGGCTTTCTTGTCCGCCGCCTCGGTTGCGCTCGTCATGCGGCGCCACTAGCTCGGTTGCGAAACGAAACCAGCAAAAAGGCCCGCCGTCTATGCACCATCCTCTGTTTGAGGCGGTCGATCTCGGCGCGATCCGCGCGAAGAACCGCGTCATCATGGCGCCGCTGACCCGCGGCCGCTCGAGCCAGCCGGGATCGGTGCCCAACGCCATGATGACCGAGTACTACCGCCAGCGCGCCGGCGCCGGTCTGATCATCAGCGAGGCCACAGGGATCAGCGTCGAAGGGCTCGGATGGCCCGCCGCACCGGGCATCTGGAGCGAGAACCAAGTCGACGGCTGGAAGCCTGTGACCCAGGCGGTGCATGATGCGGGCGGTCAGATCGTGCTGCAACTGTGGCACATGGGGCGGCTGGTGCATCCCGACTTCCTCGGCGGCAATCCGCCGGTCTCGGCCAGCGCCACCTGCGCGCCCGGCCACGCCCACACCCCGACCGGCCGGCAGGACTATGGGCTCGCGCGCGAGCTGTCGGTGGCCGAGATCGCCCGCGTGGTCGGCGATTATCGCACCGCGGCCGAGAACGCCAAGGCGGCGGGATTCGACGGGGTGCAGCTCCACGGCGCGAATGGCTACCTCGTAGACCAGTTCCTGCGCGATTCGACCAACCTGCGGACCGACGAATACGGCGGCAGCGCGGACAACCGGGCCCGCTTCCTGCGCGAAGTGCTGGCCGCGCTGGTCGAAGTCTGGGGCGCGGGCCGGGTCAGCGTGCGCCTTTCGCCCAACGGCGAGACGCAAGGGTGCGATGACAGCGATCCCGCGACCACCTTCGGCGCGGCGGCGCAAGTGTGTCAGGACCTCGGGATAGGCTTCGTCGAGCTGCGCCAGCCGGGGCCTGAAGGCAGCTTCGGGCGCACCGAGGTACCGCAGCAGGATGCCATGATCCGCTCGGTCTACACCGGCCCGCTGGTGCTCAACAGCGACTACACCGCCGAGCGCGCCGAGGCCGACGTGGTGAGCGGGCGCTGCGAGGCGGTGGCGTTCGGCCGGCCCTACATCTCCAACCCCGACCTCGCCGAGCGGATTGCCGTGGGGGCGGAGTGGGCGCCCAACGTCAACGTGCCCGCGAGCTGGTACCTGCCGGGACCGGCGGGCTACACCGACTATCCGCCAATGGACGAGGTGCGCGCGGTAGCGGCGGGCGGACCGTCACTCCTCGGGCGGCGGCGCGGGACTGGCGACCGCGGCGGCCGGCTCTGCGGGCGTGGGTGACGGAGCCGGAGCTTCCCCGTCCCCGGCTCTGTTCGCCTCCCCAACTTCGCCGCGCGGCGCTTCACGCAACGGCGGGCTCTGGCTCTGGACGGTGTCGAGCGGCAGCATAGCGTCACTGATGGTCCCGCCGAGCACTTCGCCCGCCGCGGTCTTGCGTTCGGCCGCCGTTTCCTCGGCGCCGCCGCCGCATGCGGTCAGCGCCAGAAGAAGTGCGGAGACGGCGAGGCGGACGAAGGTCATCGAGGGATCTCGCACGGTTCGAGCGCGCCGAGGAAGTCACCGGCGCGGGCGAGCAATGCCGCATCGAAGGCCCCCGGCGCAAGGTCGATGCCCAGCCTCGCCAGGCTGGTCACCCCGAATTCGGCGATGCCGCACGGGACGATGCCACCGAAATGCGTCAGGTCGGGCGCCAGATTGACCGAGAAGCCGTGCATCGTAACCCAGCGCCGCACCCGCACCCCGATCGCGCTGACCTTGGCCTCGGAGCCGTCGCTGTCGCGGGTCCAGATGCCGATCCGGCCCGGCGCGCGCCAGCTCTCCAGCCCCAAGTCGGCGAGCGTGTCGATCACCCAGCCTTCGAGCGCGTGGACGAATGCCCGCACGTCTTTCCCCCGCCCGCCCAGGTTGAGCAGGACATAGCCGACCCGCTGGCCCGGCCCGTGATAAGTTTAGCGCCCGCCGCGGCCCGCCGCGACCACCTCGAACCGCGGATCGAGCAGTTCACCCTCCCCCGCGCTGGTGCCCGCGGTGTAGACCGGCGGATGTTCGAGCAGCCAGACCAGCTCGCGCGCCTCGCCCGCCGCGATCGCCCGGTTGCGGTCTTCCATTGCGGCCAGCGCTTCGCGGTAGGGAACACGCCCGGGCGAAATTCGCAATTCGATCTCGGGCGGCAGGCCTGTGGACATCGTGCATTGCGTGGGGCGGTGCGCGGCGCTTATCAAGAGACATTGGGACGTCTGAGGGGATCGACAGATGAAATTCGACATGACCGCCGCGTGGAACGAAGCGATGCGCCTGATCGCGGCCAACCGCCAGGTGATCGCGATCATCGCCGGGGTGTTCTTCTTCCTGCCCTACCTCGCGTTCATGCTGATGTTCACCAGCGAGATGGCCTCGTTGCAGGCGATGCAGGGAGGGGATCCAGATCCTTCGGCGATGGGCGAGAAGATGATCGGGTTTTACGCCAGCATCTGGTGGGTCATCCTGTTGCTGGCGGTGATTCAGGGGATCGGCATGCTGGGCGTGCTGGTACTGCTTACCGATCGCGCTCGGCCGACGGTGGGCGAGGCGCTCAAGACCGGAGCCAAGCTGTTCCTGCCGTATATCGGGGCCCAGCTACTGATCAGCGTGGCGTTCGGGTTGCTGCTGCTGTTTCCGTTCGCGGTTGGCGCGGGAGTATCGGTCGTGGCCGGCGTGCTCGTCGGGATCGTCGCGTTGGTCGTGTTGTTGTATGTCTTCACCAAGTTCCTGCTGACCCCCGCGGTGATCGCCATCGAGCGCCAGGCCAACCCGATCGCCGCGCTCGGCAAGTCATGGCGGCTGACCAAGGGCAACTCGCTGCGAGTGTTCCTGTTCGTGTTCCTGCTGATGGTCGCCGTCGCGGTGGTCGGCGGGGTGTTCAGTATGATCGTCGGGCTGGTGCTCGCACTAGGCGGAGCCGAGATCGCGATGATCGGCCAGGCGGTCACCGGCGGGCTGGTCAACGCGGTGTTCTACGTGATCTTCCTCGGCGTGCTCGCGGCGATCTATCGCCAGCTCGCGGGCCCTTCGGCCGAGGCAGTGCGCGAGACTTTCGACTAGCGCAAGGGATCAGTCCTTCCAGCCCCAGAACAGGCGGCAGGGTAGTACGTTCAAGGCCACGAACCCGCTGTCGATCCGGCGGAAGTGCCGGGCCATGAAGTCGCGCGCGGCGGCGCTGAACTGATAGACCAGGAACGCGCCGCCAGGGCGCAGCACGCGGTGAGTCGAGGCGGCGATGGCCGGCCCCACGCCTTCGGGAAGGGTCGAGAACGGCAAGCCCGACAGCACGTAGTCCGCATGGTCGAAGCCGTGCGCGGCGACGATTTCCTCGACGTCCGCAGCGCTGCCGAGCACCGCCTTGAAGCGGCTGTCGGTGATCGTCTCGCGCAGATAATCGATGAACAGCGGGTTGGTATCGATCACGATCAACGTGCCGTCGCGCCGCATACGCTCGAGCACCGGACGGCAGAAGGTCCCGACGCCGGGGCCGTATTCGACGAACACCCGGCATTCGTCCCACTTCACTGGCGCCAGCATCTTGTCGATCGTGAAGCGCGAGGACGGGATGATCGAGCCGACCATCTTGGGATGTTCTAGGAAGCCCCGGAAGAACACGCCCCACTGGCCGAAGAATCGCGCGACCCGCTGGCCGAACCGTTCAGGCCGGACAATCGCCATTTCACTCGTATTGGTCAAGAATCGCGCCCTGTCTGCCACCCCGTTCGACAGGGCCGATTTCGGGCAGGGGAACTGGCAGTTTCGCAGCTCCATTGCAAGCACGCCGCGCGCTCGCTAGCGCCGCCCGCATGGCCGAACCCGACCCCGCAGCAGTGCTGATCACAGCCCCGCGCCAACGCATCCCGCGCGGGCGCATGGCGCTGCTGTTCATGGTCATGCTGGTGACCGCGGCGGGTAATACCGCGATGCAATCGGTGATGCCCTCGATCGGCACCGAGCTCGGCGTGCACGACGTGTGGATCAGCCTGGCGTACACCTGGTCGGCGCTGTTGTGGGTCATCTGCGCTCCGTTGTGGGCCCGCAGGTCCGACCGCAGAGGCCGTAAGGCGATGATGGCGCTGGGGCTGATCGGGTTCATCGCCAGCTTCGCGCTGTGCGGTGTCGTGCTGCTGTTCGGCCTTGCCGGGGTGCTGTCCGGGTTGTGGACGCTGTTGTTCTTCGCCGCGGCGCGCAGCCTTTACGGCGGGTTCGGGTCGGCCGCCCCGCCCGCGGTCCAGGCCTATGTCGCCAGCCGCACGCCCCGGGCAGAACGGACTCAGGCAATGGCGCTGATCGCCTCGAGCTTCGGGCTCGGCACGGTCATCGGCCCCGCGCTCGCGCCGCTGCTGATTTTCCCGGCGACCGGCCTGGTCGGGCCGTTCTTCGCATTCGCGCTGGTCGGCATCGCCGTGCTGGTTGCTCTGCGCACGACGCTGCCTGACGACGACCCGATGTTCGCGGCGCGCAGCGAGGTGGTGGCGGCGCCGTTCAGCGCCAACTCCAACCCGCGCACGACCCGCGACGAAGCGGCTGAAGAAGGCGCGATATTCGCGATCCCCGACCTCTCGTGGCGCGACCCGCGGCTGCGGCCGTGGCTGGTCGCGGGCCTCATCGGGGGACATGCGCAAGCGGCCTTTCTGGGCGTGGTCGGGTTCTTCATTCTCGACCGCCTGGGTCTGCGCGCCGATCCGATGGCGGGAGCGGGCCCGGTCGGACTTGTGCTGATGTGCGGCGCGATCGCCACGCTGCTGGCGCAGTGGGGCCTGATCCCGATGCTCAAGCTCGGTCCGCGCAACTCAACCTTGTGGGGCATGGCGCTCTCGATGGTGGGCGTGGCCGCGTTTGCGTTTTCGCACACGATCCACGCGATGGCGGCGGGCATGGCGCTCGCCTCGCTCGGGTTCGGGCTCTATCGTCCCGGTTTCACCGCCGGCGCCTCGCTCGCCGTGACCCGCGCGGAGCAGGGGCAGGTGGGCGGCATCGTCGCGTCGCTCAACGGCGCGGCCTACGTCGTCGCACCCGCGCTGGGGGTCTGGCTGTACGGTCATCACGAGGCGATCGGATTCTTGACCATCTGCGGCCTTTGCGCGGCCGTGTTCGTGTTCGGCTGGCGCTCGCTCGACAGCGACGAAGCACTAGAGGCGCCGCCTGCGCGCCCGGGCTAGCTAGAGGATCTCCGCGACCCGTTCGGGCGGCCGGCACAGCCGCACGCCCTTTTCGGTTTCCACCAGCGGCCGCTCGATCAGCCGCGGGTCCGCGACCATTGCATCGAGCACGATGTCGTCACCGGCGGTGGGCAGGCCGCGCTCCTCGGCGTCGGTCAGGTAAGTGCGTACCGCCTCGCGCGGCGCGATCCCTGCGTCCGCGTAGAGTTGGGCAAGCCTGGCGCGAGTCGGCGGATGCTCGAGGTACTCGATGACCCTGAGTTCGATCTCATCGCGGGCTTCGAGGATCGCCAGCGTCGCGCGCGATTTCCCGCATTGCGGATTATGCCAGATCGTCGCCTTCATCCAGACCGTCTCTAACGATCAGGGGGCGAGCAAAAAAGTCGAAATCGACTGCTTGCAAATGCGAATAAATCTCAATAGGAGTCCTGCGAATCGATCGCATTAAGGGGCTTTCATGTTTTCTCGCACTGCCTTTCGTCGCGCGCTGTTGTGTAGTGCAGGCGGAATGCTGGTCCATGCCGCACCGGCGCTGGCCGAAGCCGACGCGGCGGATAGCGGCGATCCCACGATCGTCGTGACCGGTGAGCGCCAGGGCTACGCGGTCGATGACACCACCAGCGCGAACAAGACCCCGACGGCCTTGCTCGACACGCCGCAGACAGTCACCGTGCTCAGCCGCGATCTGCTCGACGACCAGGCGGTGCAGCAGCTCGGCGATGCCCTTCGCTATGTTCCCGGCGTCGTGCTCGGGCAAGGTGAGGGACACCGCGACCAGATCACGCTGCGCGGGCAGAGCACCACTGCCGACTTCTTCCTCGACGGACTGCGCGACGACACCCAGTATTACCGCCCGCTCTACAACATCGAGCGCGTCGAGGTTCTCAAGGGCCCCAATGCCATGATCTTCGGGCGCGGCGGCGGGGGCGGGGTGATCAACCGCGTGAGCAAGATCGCCGGGGCCGAGGTGGCGTTCGTTCACGGCGCGGCCTCCGCTGACAGCTTCGGGGCGTTCGACATTGCCGCCGATTTCAACCAGCCCTTCGGCGACGACGACGCCGCCGCAGCGCGGATCAACGCGATCTACCAAGAGCTTGATAACCACCGTCAGGAGTTCGAAGGCCGCTTCATCGGAATCAGCCCGACTGTCACCGCCGGGCTTGGCGAGCGTATGCGACTGACGCTGGGCTATACCTATGACGACGACAAGCGGGTTACCGACCGCGGCGTGCCGTCGCTTGCCGGGCGCCCCGTTCAGGGCTTTCGCGACACGTTCTTCGGCCAGGACGGCTTTAATCGCAGCCGGGTCAAGGCGCACCACGCACGCGCCCGGCTTGATGCCGAGTTGAGCAACTCACTGACCGCCAACGCCACTGCGCTGTTCACCAACAGCGACAAGTTCTACGCCAACGTCTACCCGCGGACCGCGACCGCGACGACGGTCGAGCTCGAGGGCTATGCTGACGGCACCGAGCGGCAGAACTTCATTGGACAGGCCAACCTGATATGGACCGGGACGACCGGCCCGATCGGTCACACGCTGCTGGTCGGCGGCGAGTTGGCCGATCAGGACAGCAACAACAGCCGGCGCAACGCGCTGTTCGCCGGGGGCACCAACGGCGGCTTGCGGGTGACCGTGCCGCTTGCCGACCGGATAACGGTACCCGCGGTGTTGCTGACCCCGTTGGTCACCAACCGGGCCTCGCGCCTTTCGGTCCACTCGGCTTACATCCAGGACCAAGTTTCTCTGGGCGACCATTTCGAGATTGTCGCCGGGGTGCGCTATGACGATTTCGAGATCCGCACCGTCAACCTGGTGAACGGCTTCGCCGCGGAACGCGGCGACGGCAAATGGTCGCCGCGGATCGGTGTGATCGGCAAGCCGATGGCCCACCTGTCGCTGTACGGCAGCTATGCCAAAAGCTTCCTGCCCCAGGCGGGCGACCAGTTCCTCAGCCTCGACGCGACCACCGCCACACTTGAGCCTGAGGTCTTCGAGAATCTCGAAGCTGGCGTGAAATGGGAGCCGCGTTCCGGACTGGCGCTGTCCGCCGCGGTGTTCCAGCTCGACCGCGACAACACTCGCGCGCCCGATCCTTTGAACCCCGCACAGGTCGTGCAGACCGGCAAGACGCGCACGAGGGGCTTCGAAGCGCAGCTGGCCGGGAATCTCACCGCGCAGTGGCAGGCGAGCCTCGGCTATGCTTTCCAGGACGGCGAAATCCGCTCCACCACCAGCGCCGCCCCCGCCGGGCGCACGCTCGCCCAGGTGCCGCGCCATCATGCCAGTGCATGGACTCGCTACGACTTCACTCCGGCGGTGGGAGTCGGCTTGGGAGTGGTCCACCAGGCCAAGAGCTTCGCCACAATTAGCAATGCCGTGACGCTCCCGTCGTTCACCCGCGTCGATGCGGCCGGGTTTTGGGATGTCACCGGGCGCATCGCGCTTCAGGTGAACGTCGAGAACCTGTTCGACGAGCGCTATTTCCCCAGCGCGCATACCGACAACAACATTTCGACTGGCGAGCCGTTCAGCGTTCGCTTGGGCGTCAAGGTGAAGCTCTAGGGTGCCTCGGGGTTCATCGCCGGGACCGCGCTCGCGGCATCCTCGGCGCTGATCCCCGGCGGCGGGGCCGCACTGATCGTCTCGGCCCGGCGCGCCACCCGGCCGGCGCGCTGGATCGCGCGGACGAGGCGCGGATAGACACCGCAGCGGCACAAGTTGGGGAGCGCCGCCTTGATCTCTTCTTCGGACGGGTCGGCGTTCGTCGCCAGCAGCGCGGCCGCCGCCATCGCGATTCCGGGGGTGCAGAAGCCACACTGAATCGCGGCTTCCGCGACCAACGCCTGCTGCACCGGGTGGCTGCGATCACGGCTCAGGCCCTCGATCGTGGTGACGAAGCGTCCCTCGGCCTCGGCCACGGTGATGAGGCAGCTGCGTAGCGCCTCGCCGTCGACGATCACCGTGCAGGCGTGGCAGTCGCCCACCCCGCAGCCATACTTGGTGCCGGTGAGGTTCGCCGCTTCGCGCAAGGCGTGGAGCAGCGGTGTGGCGGGATCGATGTCGAACCGGACGGGCCGCCCGTTGACGGTGAGTGCGGTCATCTGGCGGCGTCAGCCTCTCAGTCGCGCCACGAGCGGTCGATGCGGTCGACCCGGCGCGTCCACGCTTCGAAATCCGCCTTGCCGGGGCCCCCAGGGAGCGCGACCATGCCCAGATCGCGCTGGTGGACTTCGATCACCTCCTGCCCGACACTGATCGGTTCGCCCTGGCTTAGCGTCGCGATCTGAATTTCGCAGGCGCGCTGGAATGCCCAGGCGGTGACGAACATCTCGGGGATCGTACGCCCGAGGATGACCGGGCCATGGTTCTTGAGCATCAGGATGCGGTTTTCGCCGAGGTTGCCCAGAAGCCGCTCACCCTCTTCAGAGCGCACGGTCACGCCCTCGAAATCGTGGTAGCCGATCCGGCCCTGGAAGTTGCAGGCATAGAAGCTGATCGGCAGCAGCCCGCCCGAATGGCTGGACACCGCCATCGCCTCGGTGGTGTGGGTGTGACAGATCGCGTGCGCCCATTCGAGATGGCGGTGGAAATATGCGTGCTGGGTGAAGCCGGCCTGGTTCACCGGGTAGTTCCCGGAGAGCACCTTGCCGTCGATGTCGATCTTGACCAGGTTCGAGGCGGTCACTTCGTCATAGAGCAGGCCGAACGGGTTGATCAGGAATGCGTCGTCCTCGCCCGGGACCTTCACGCTGATGTGGTTGTAAATCGATTCGGACCACCCGAGGTGGTCGAAGATGCGGTAGCACGCGGCCAAGTCCAGCCGGGCCTGCCATTCGGCTTCGCTGCATTCGATCCGGGGCTTGAGCTGGGTGGCCATGGTCGGACTGTCCTTCGCTTGCGTCGGTGAACCTATCGCATGGCGGGCCCCGCTTCGCCAGCCCGCCTTGCGAACAAGACGCTTTCGAGCCCGGCGCTTACGGTGCGTTAACCATCGCCGCCGCATACGCGGTCCCCAAGGGCGCACCGGGGGCATCAATGGACGATCTGCTGGCCGAATTCCTGGCCGAAACGCGCGAGATGATGACCGCTATCGGCGGCGAACTCGTCGTCTGGGAAGCCGATCCCGGCGACCGTGCGCGCCTCGACGCCATTTTCCGCTTCGTCCACACGGTCAAGGGCAACTGCGGCTTCTTCGATTTTCCCCGGCTCGAGGCGCTGAGCCACGCGGCCGAGGATGCGCTGGCCGAAGTGCGCGCCGGGCGCCGCTCGGCCAGCCCCCGACTGGTGACCGCCGTGCTCGGCATCGTTGACCGCATCGGCGAGATGGTCGACGCTATCGAGGCCGGAGAGCCGCTCCCCGAGCGCGGCGACGACCTGCTTGTCGCGGCACTCGAACCCGACAGCGACGACGCGGGCGACGTGGTCGGCGAAGTCCACTCCGAAGCCAACGGCGCGCGCTCGCCCGCACCCGGCGCCATCACACAGCGCTCGATCCGGCTCGCGACCGGCCTCCTCGACGGTGTCATGAGCGGCGTGTCCGACCTGGTCCTGGCGCGCAACGACCTAGCGCGGCGCATGCGTGATGCCGGCGTCGATCCCGCCGTGCAGGGCCCGTTCGAGCGGCTGTCGGCGATTCTCGACCAGGTGCGCGAGTCGGTCACGCGGCTGCGCATGCAGCGGATCGAACACCTGTTCGGCGCCCTTCCCCGGCTGGTCCGAGACCTTTCGGCCGAGCTCGGCAAGCAGGTCATGATCGATCTCGAGGGCGGCGACGTCGAACTTGACCGCGAAATGATCGAGATCATCCGCGACCCGCTGACCCACATCATCCGCAACGCGATCGACCACGGCGTCGAGTCTCCCTCGGCGCGGCTCGCGGCGGGCAAGCGCGAGATCGGCACGCTCCACATCGCCGCCCGCCAGAGCGGCAACCGTATCGTTATCGCCATCAGTGACGACGGCCGCGGGATCGACGGCGCGCGCCTGATGGAAATATCGGTTGCAGCAGGCGCGTTGACCCGCGCCGAAGGCGACGCGCTGAGCGAAGGCGAGCGCCAGGCGCTGATCTTCGAGCCCGGACTGTCGACCGCCGCCCAAGTCACCGCCGTGTCCGGCCGCGGCGTCGGCATGGACGTGGTGCGCGCCAACATCGAACGCATCGGCGGATCGATCGAAGTGTCGAGCACACCTGGCCAGGGCACCCGCATCTTGCTCAGTCTGCCGCTTACGCTCAGCATCATTCCCTCGCTCGTCGTGGGCGCGGGCAACCAATTGTTCGCCTTACCCCGATCCTACGTCGAAGAAATCGTCCACGGCCGCGCGGGCCACATCGAGTTCGCCCGCGCCGGCGAGGCGGTGCTGGTCACCGTCCGCGGTCGCCGGCTCGCCTGCCTGTCGCTCGGCGAGCAACTCGGGTTCGCCGACCCGCCGAAGCCCGGTGTCAGCACGCTGGTGCTGGTCCGGCTCGCGGGAGGAGACCTATTCGCGCTCGCGGTCGATCGCGTGTTCGATCACGAGGAGCTGGTCATCAAGCCGCTCGCCCCAGCCGTGATGGCGACCGGATATTACGCCGGGAGCACCCTGCTCGACGACGGCAATCCGGTGCTCATGCTCGACATTGCCGGGATCGCGCGCAAGGCCAGACTCATCGGTGAGGTTCAGGCGCGCGCTCGTGCCGCTGACGACCTCGTCGAAGAGCAGGCCGCCGCGGGCGTCCCCGCGCTGCTGTTCGTCGGGCTCGACGGGGGCCGCAGGGCGGTCCGCCTGGGGTCGGTCCGCCGGATTGACCGGATCGCCGCTGCGGCGGTCGATCTGACGGCCGATCCGCCGCACGCGGTAATCGGCGACACGCTGTTCCCGCTCGCCGGCGCCGAGGGCGCAACGCTTCGCGATAGCGAAGTGAGCGTCCTGCGGCTGGGCGACGGCCAAAGCGAGATCGCCTTCGCAATCGACCGGATCGTCGACACGATCGAGATGTCGGGTCAAATTGCTCCGGCGCGCCGCGCGGGTCTGGCGGAAGGCACCGTCCTGATCGACGGCATCCCCGCCGAAGTGCTCGACATCCACTGGCTGTTCGCCGCCTACGGCGAGCCGCCGCGCGCGGTCGAGCCGCCGACCTGCCGGCTTCAGAGCGGTGATGCCTGGGCCCGCACCATCCTCGCTCCGCTGATCGAGAGCGCTGGCTATCGGGTGGTCGATGAGACGTTTCAGGGCGCGGCAGACGTTGCCATCGCCAACGAGGCCGGCACTCCCGGCCTGGCGGCTGCCACCGTGATCACCCTGTGTGCCGATCCCGGCCGCGCTGAACAGGCGCCGGGGTCGCTGTACCGCTATGACCGTGCTGGATTATTCGCCCAATTGGCCGCCTTGCGCACGGGAAGAGCGGCATGATCGGATTGGTCGTAATCATCGAGATCGCCGGCCGCCGCGCCGCACTGCGGGCGTCGGATGTCCAGTCCGTGGTCGAACTCGACGATGTGGTCGCCGTGCCACACGCGCCGCGCTTCGTGCTCGGCCTGTCGGCGCTGCGTTCGAACACCCTGACGGTGATCGACGCCGCCGCGGCGATGGGCCTGCCGCCGCGCGGCGTGCCGCAACGCGGCGGGCGCGCGGTAATCGTCGATCGCGGAGGCCATCGCTATGCCCTGGTGGTCGATGGAATCGACGACGTCGCGGATGCACCCGGCGATCCGGCACCGGTTCCGGGCGAAGCCGGGCCGGGCTGGGAGCGGATCAGCGAGGGTCTGCTGGAAACCGACCGTGGGCCCGCGCTGCTGATCGCATTGGACGTGCTGCTTGCGGGTCCGCCCGCACTGGCAGCTTAATCGGATGGTTACCGCCGCGCCCTATGATCGCGGCATTAAGAACGCAGGGATCGCGCGCCCCATGAAGCATTGCCTCATCATCGACGATTCGCGGGTCATCCGCAAAGTCTCGCGACATATTCTCGAATCGCTCGGCTTTGCCGTGAGCGAGGCCGAAAATGGGCTCGAGGGACTCGATCGCTGCGCCGAATCGATGCCCGACGTGATCCTGCTCGACTGGAACATGCCGGTAATGAGCGGCATCGAATTTATCGTTCAGCTGCGCCAGCGCGCAGACGGAGCCCGGCCGAAGGTCGTGTTCTGCACCACCGAGAACGACGTCGCCCACATCCGCGAAGCGATCAGCGCCGGGGCCGACGAATATGTCATGAAGCCGTTCGACCACGAGACGCTGCAGATCAAGCTTCAGCTCGTCGGCTTCGCCTGAGGGTCCGCAAGATGGACCGGCCGGCCACTATCACCGGACCGCCTGCCGCCCGCCCCGCAACGGGCCGGCGGACGACCCGTGTCATGATCGTCGATGATTCGATGATCGCGCGCACCGTGCTGACGCGCCTTGTCCAGGCCGAGCCGGATTTCGAGATCGTCGCCAAGGCGACCACCGGCGAAACCGCGATTGCCCGGCTGGCCGAGGTTCGCGTCGATGTGATTCTGCTCGACCTCGAGATGCCGGGCATGGGCGGCATCGGTGCGCTGCCGACAATTCTGAAGTTGGGGGCGGGTGCCAAGGTGCTGGTAGTGTCCTCGCTGACCGCGGCGGGCGCCGAACACACCCTTGCCGCGCTGTCGATGGGCGCAGCCGATACCCTGCTCAAACCGCGGGCGGGTGAATTCGACGCCGAATACGGCCGCACGCTGGTGGCAAAGATCCGCGCGCTCGCCTCGCCGGTCGGGGCGCGACATGTGGCCGGGCGCCGCGAGTTCCCGCCGGCCGCGCAGCGGCCCGCGCCAGGCCGCGAATTCGAAGCGCTGGCGATCGGCGCATCGACCGGCGGCATCCACGCGCTGTGCCTGATGCTCGGCGCGCTGCCGGCATCGGTCGACCTGCCGATCTTCGTCGTTCAGCACTTGCCCGAAAGCTTCATGGAAACGCTCGCCCGCCAGCTCGCGGCGGCCTCGGGACGACGGGCAGTCGTCGCCAGCCCCGGAACGGTTGCCGAGGCCGGCCGCATCCATGTCGCCCCGGGCGACGGGCACATGATCGTTCGGCGCGAAGGCCGCCGACTGGTGACCGGAATCGCGCATCACGCGGTTCCCAGCGGCTGCACGCCATCGGTCGATCCGCTGTTCGAATCGCTTGCCGAAGCGACCGGCGGGCGCACGCTCGGAGTGGTCCTGTCGGGCATGGGCCGCGACGGAGTGATCGGCGCGGCCGAGCTGGTCAAGGCGGGCGGGATGATCTTCGCGCAGGACGCCGCGACGTCGGCGGTGTGGGGCATGCCGCGGGCGGTGGCCGAAGCCGGCCTAGCCGCCGCGGTCCTGCCGCCGGCGGAAATCGCCGCGCGGATCGCCGGCATGGCGGGCGCGGCGATGGCGAGGCGGGCATGAGCGAGGTCTCCCAGCGCATCATCGCCGACCTGCTGTTCGCCCGCACGGGGCAGCAACTGACCGAAAACCGCCGCTGGCGGATCTACTCGGCGCTCGCCGGGCTGCTGCGCGACCGCAGCCTGACCAACCTCGATCAGCTCGTCTGCCTGCTCGCCGATGCGCGTGAGGAGCGACTGGGGCAAGAGGTGGTCGAGGCGCTGCTCAACAACGAGACCTACTTCTTCCGCGACCGGATCATGTTCGACCTTCTGGCTTCGCAGGTGTTGCCCGATCTCGCCGCCAAGCGCGCCGACACCCGCCGGCTGTCGATCTGGTCGGCCGGGTGCTCGACGGGCCAGGAAGCGCTGTCGCTGTCGATGCTGTTCGCCGCTCAGCCCGAGCTGTGGCGCGGATGGAAGATCGACATCGTCGGGACCGACATTTCGGGCCGCGCGATCGAGGCGGCGCGCGCGGGGCTTTACAACCAGTTCGAAATCCAGCGCGGCCTGGGCGTTTCGCAGATGCTGTCGTGGTTCGCGGAGACGCCGCAAGGCTGGCAGCCGCGGCCCGAATTGCGGCGAAACTTGCGTTTCCACCAGCGCAACGTCCTGGATCCCGCGCCCGACCCGGGCCGGTTCGATCTGGTCCTGTGCCGCAACGTGCTACTCTATTTCGCCGCTGCCAACCGCAACCGCGTGTTCGGACGGCTGAACGAGGCGACCGCGTTCGACGGCTGGCTGATGATCGGCGCCGGCGAGACGGTGCCCGGCTCTTGCACCGGTTTCGCCCCGGCATGCGATACCAGCGGACTCTACCGCCGGATCAATTCCGCCCCGCCCCGAGCTTCCGCCGCGACCGGCGGAAGGTAAATTTAGACGTAACCGAACGTTAGGCTATGCCAACTAGGAACTTACCTTGGCGTCGCTCCTCGGCAACGCCGTGGGGGTCAAGAGTGAGCGCTGCGGAAACGACAAACGCATGGGGACCGCGCGCGCTCGTCTTTACGACGCTCGCGATCCTGTCGGCGATCTTCGGGCTGTTCGCCTGGCGGCTGAGCCTGCGGGTGCACCCAGCCGATGCCGCGACCTTGTCTCTGGGCGGGGCCGGGGTGGCCCTGTTCGCAATGACCGTGGTGGCGCTGGCGCTTTTCGGGCTCGGGCACATCCGGCGCCTCGAGAACCTCAGCCGGACCGACAGCTTGAGCGGGCTTCCCAACCGCCGCGCGCTTCACGACGACGCCGTTCGGCTTGCCAAACCCGGCGAGGAAATCGCCGTGGCGCTGATCGATCTCGACGGTTTCAAGCTGGTCAACGATCACTACGGTCATGTCGTCGGCGACCAGGTTCTGCGCGAATGTGCCCAGGTGCTGCTCGAGATTTGCGCCGACGAGGCGAGCTGCTACCGCCTGGGCGGGGACGAATTCGCGGTGCTCAAGATCGGCCCCGTCGCGGGCACGATCCTGGAAGGCATCTGCCGAGCCCTGCTCGATCGGCTGGGCGCGCCGATCCCGATCGCCGACCGGCGGATCGTGCTTGGCGCCAGCGTCGGTCTGTCGCGCTCGACGGGCTGCGACGGGCTGAGTTCGTCGGAGCTGCTGCGCCGGTCCGACGTCGCGATGTACGCCTCCAAACGCGGCGGCAAGATGCGCTGCACCTGGTTTTCAAGTGACTTCGACCGCAATCGCGAAGCCAACCAGCTGCTCGACACTGAACTGCGCAACGCGCTCGCCGCCGGCGAGTTCGCGGTGGCATATCAGCCGCTGGTCGACGCTCGCACCACCGAGGTCGTCGGGGTCGAGGCGCTGATGCGGTGGAATCGCCCCGACGGGCAGCAGATCGGCCCCAACGTGTTCATCCCGGTGGCCGAAGAATCGGGGCTCATCAATGCGATCGGCCTGTGGGTGCTCGAACGCTCGTGCAGAGACGCGCTCGCGTGGCCTGACATCACATTGTCGGTCAACATTTCCGCGGCGCAACTGCGCAACCCCGAATTTCCCATCCAGCTGGGCCAAATTCTCGAGGAGACCGGCTTTCCGGCCGAGCGGCTCGAGCTCGAGATCACCGAAACGTGCCTGGTGCTCGATCCGGTCGTCGCCGAGCGGAGCCTCGACGTGATCCGCGATTTCGGGGTCAGTATCGCCCTCGATGACTTTGGCACAGGCTACGCATCGATCGGGTTCCTGCGCCAGTTCCGGTTCGAGAAGCTCAAGATCGACCGCTCGCTGGTCACCCAGGCGCAGACCGACGCCGGCAGCCGAGCGATGATGCTGTCTAGCATCTCGGTCGCTCGCGCGATGAAGATGGATGTGACCGCCGAAGGAGTCGAGACCGAAGAGCAGGCCGACCTGGTTCGCGCCGCCGGGTGCGACCAGATTCAGGGCTGGCTCTACCACAAGGCGATGCCGGCCGCCGAGATAGCGGCCCATCTGGGCAAACCGAGCACCGGCACAGGCAAAGAAAGATCGAGGGCAGCATGAACGCGATGACAAAGATCGAAGCGGAAAGTATCCACGACGAGATCGCCGGGGTGACCCTGGAGGACGGTGTCGTGCAGCGCGAATCCGCGGGACATTTCCTCAAGCGATGGTTCAACGGGCTGGCGCTCGACCGCAAGCTGATGCTGATCGGCGGTGGCTGCCTGGCGGGGATGAGCGCCATCGCCTTCGTCGCGATCGCAACCCTGAGGGGCAGCGATGTGCCCTCCGCGAGCCCCGCCGTCCTGTTCATCGGTATGGTGTGGGCGATTGCGCTTGTGCTCGTGCCGCTCACCTTGCGGCGCAGCGTGATCGACACCGCCCGTCCGCTGCGTCAGGTGGCTACCGACATGCTGCGGCTCGCAAGCGGCGACCGCGCGTTCACTCTCCAGCATCTCCATCGGACCGACGAGATCGGCGACATGGCACGCGCGTTCGAGGTGTTCCTCAAGTCGGGCCACAAACTCGACGAGATGTTCGAGGACCGCAAGGCCGCACGGGAGGCGCAAAAGGCGCTGATGCTCAAGCTGAGCGCCGACTTCGACCGCGAGGTGAGCGACGTCGTGTCCGCGGTCGCCACTGCCGCCGACCAGCTCCAAGGAGCGGCCAGCACGATGGCCGGCGCCGCCGAGCATTCCTCCAACCAGATCGATGCAGTGTCGCGCGCGATGAACGAAGCATCCACCGGCGTGTCGGCCGCGGCGGCCGCGAGCGACGAATTCGCGATGTCGATCGGCGAGATCAGCCGCCAGGCGGCGCAGTCCGCCGAACTCGCGCGCGACGCGACGGCGACGGCGGAAAAGGCCGATTCGACGATCCAGACACTGGCGCTCTCGGCCGACGAGATCGGCGCGATCGTTGAATTGATCGGTTCGATCGCCAAGCGAACCAATCTGCTTGCGCTCAATGCCTCGATCGAGGCGGCGCGCAGCGGCGAAGCGGGGCGCGGGTTCGCGGTCGTCGCCAGCGAGGTCAAGGAGCTTGCGGCGCAGACCAGCAAGGCGACCGACGAGATCGCCACGCAGATCCGCGGCATGCAGGAATCGACCGTCGCCAGCGTCGGCGCGCTCAAGGAAATCGCTGGCCAGATTCAGCAACTCGAAGCGACCGCGGTGTCGATCGCCTCGGCGGTCGATCAGCAATCGGTCGCCGGTCAGGAACTGGCGCGCAACATCGACGCCGCCGCCAGCGGCACGGGCGAAGTCACCTCCAATGTCGCCCAGGTGCGCGAGACCGCGCTGACCACCGGGGCCACCGCGAGCCAGGTTCTGAGTTCGGCGTCCGAACTCAAGGCGCAGGCGTCGAACCTGCGCAGCCAGGTCGAGGGGTTCCTGCGCCACGTCCGCGCCGCCTGAGCGGCGCGGAAGCGTAGCCTATCAATCCTCGGTGCCATCCGAGAACGTTGTTGCGTTGCCCGGTGCGGCCGAGCCGCCCGGGCCGCCTTCCCACCAATAGGGCAGGCGCCGGGAAGTGCCGGTCTCGACCTCGTTCATGGTCCGCGCGTCGTAGGGCCGGCCGCCGAGCATGACCCGCGCGATCTTGTCCGAATTGCGGATGTCGGCGCTGGGGTCCGCGTCGAGCACGAGGAGGTCGGCGAGCTTGCCCGCTTCCAGGCTGCCGATGTCGCGCTTCATGCCGAGCGACTGGGCCGCCGCGATCGTCCCAGCGCGCAGCGATTCGACCGGGGTCATGCCGCCCCGCACGAAGCTCCACAATTCCCAGTGCGCGGCGATCCCGGCCTGCTGGCAATGCGCGCCGATCGCCACCTTGACCCCGCGCTTCGCCAACCGGTTCGCCTCGCGCGCGCTATCTTCGTCGACGAACGCCCACTCAGGCGCGGTGACGCGGCGTGCAGTTGCGGCCAGCAATTCCTTGGGCGGGGTGTGAACCATCAGCGGGTTCTCCCACACGTTGGTCGCCTGCCGCCAGTCAGGGTCGCCCGCGAGCCAGCCGTATGTCACAACCAGGGTGGGCGTATTGTTGGTCTGGCTGCCGGCCCAGAATTGCAGCACATCCTCGTAGAAGCGTTTGACCGGCACGTTGTTCTCGACGGTCGAGACGCCGTCGGCGATCAGGTTCATATCCATCCCGAACAGGCTGCCGCCCTCGGCCACGTCGAGCATGTTCTCCGCCCGCGCCGCCTGCGCCAACTGCTGGCGCTGTTCGCGCCGTGGCTGGTTGTAGTTCTTGATCGAAATACCGCCCTGGGCCTTGATCCGCCGGACGTGCGCCAGCGCATCCTCGTAGCTGTCGATCCGGGCATAGACCGAGGGTGACTTGGCATCGTAGACGATCTCGCCGGTCGAAAAGATACGCGGCGCAAGCATCGCACCGGCGCGCTGGTGCTCGGCGGCGGCGAAGATCGCGCTCGCCTGGCTGCTGGGATCGTGCAGCGTCGTGGTGCCGAGCGCGAGCGCCTGGACCAGCGCCCAGTTCTGTTGCGGAACCAGATCGCCGACCCCCTGCGGGCCGTGCGCGTGCGCGTCGATCAGCCCTGGCATGATCGTCTTGCCGGCGACATCGATGCGTCGCGCGCCGGCGGGTATGGTCACGGCCGCCGCCGGCCCGACGGCGACGATGCGGTCGCCCTCGACCACTATCGTACCGTTATCGATCGCGCCGGCACCGTCGCCGGTCATCGTCAGCAGGCGCGCGCCGGTCAGCGCGATCGTGCCCGCGGGCTTGTCCGCGCGCAGGCTCGAGCCCAGCGCGATGCCGCCGGTCGGCGGTTCGAACTTGGGCGCATCGGCCGGACGCGGGGCTGATGGGAACATCGCCGAGGTCCCGGCGCGCATCAATTGCGGCCCGATCGACCAAACGAGCGTCCGGCCCCCTCGCTCCAGCCGATGTAGTCCGCCCCGCCCTTGCTCGCGCGGGTCAGCGGCAGCGCGTCGGCCTTCTCGCCGACTTCGACCGCCTGCCCGCCGGGCTCAGCGGCATCGCATAGACTTCGTAGTTCTGACGGAACGCGACGTGCCTGCCGTCGGGAGCGACGATGAACTCGGTCGCCAGTTCACCCTGGGCCTGGACCCTGCGCGCTTCGCCGCTGAGAACCGCCGAGAGCAGCTGAAGCTTGCCGGCTTCACTGGCGTGCATGAACACCCGGTCGCTTTTCGCGCCGAACTGCGGCTGGGTCATGCCGCGCGCGACGAGTTCGGGTGTGCCGCCCGTGGCGGCCACGCGATAGACCCCCGGATCGCCCGAAAAGTCGGGCGAAGTCAGCCCTCCGCCCTGGCGCCGTTCGAAGACCAGCAAGCGCCCGCCGGGCGAGAACTGGGGAACGGCGTAGCGGCCGGGCTGGCGCGTGACCCGCACTAGCGAGCCGCCACGCGCATCGGTGGTGACGATCTCCCCCAAGCCGCGGTCGGTCCAGCGCACGAAGGCGATACGCTTGCCATCACGCGACCAAGTCGGCCAGGCTTCGATCGCCTCGTCTTTTGCTGAGCCCGCGACCAGCCGGCGCGGCTGTCCGCCCGCGGTGTCCTTGAGCCACAAATGGCCAAGGCTTTCGAACACCACCTGCCGCCCGTCGGGCGAAAGCGCGGCGAACTTGATCATCTTGGTCTCGAACGTGTCGGGCGAGACCGCGATCTGCGGATGCGGCGCGTCGGCCACGCCGCGGGTGTCGTCGATGCGGAAGGAAAGGTCGGCGAGCCCCGATCCGTCCGCCCCGATGCGCCGCAACTTGCCGCCGGCCAGAACACCACGCTGGCGCTGTCGGGCGTCCAGTCCATGTTGGGATAGAAGCCGTAGACCGCCCGGGTTTCCTGCATGTCGGCGTCAATGTCGCCGTAGAGCTTGCGTTCGGCGCCGCTGTCCAGGTCCTTGACCCACAGCTGGGTCTCCTCGCGCTCGCGGCGCACGAAGGCGATCGACTTGCCGTCGGGCGAAGGGGTCGGCCGCACCGCGCCGCCGAATCCGATGACCGCGGTCACCGTCACGCCGGTCTCGATGTCGTCGCGGTCGATCGCAAATGTGCCCTGGAGCGAATCCTGCGCGTATTCGAAGGTGCCGCCCGGCGTGACGTTGCGGGTAAAGTAGATATGCCGTTCGTCGGGCGCGAAGATCGGCTCGCCCAGTTCCTTCTGGTAGGCTTCATCCTTGCGCGCGACGATCTTGAGCCCGGCACCGCCCGCGACGTGATAAAGCCAGACTTCGCCGGTTCCAGCCGAGCGCTGGGCTGTGAAGTGCTTCGGGCGAGAAGCGCGGCTAGATTTCCCGCGCCAGGCCCTCAGCGATCCGCGTGGGCGCGCCGCCGCCGATGGGCATGGTGTAGATGTCGCCCAGCATCGAGAATGCGACTATCCGGCCGTCGGGGCTGACGTCGACATCCATCGAGGTTCCTTCGTCAGTGCGGATATTCACCTGCCGCAGGGTCGCGCGGCGCGGATTCATGACATCCCACTTCTCTTCCTTGGCGGGCGTAGCAGCTTGGGATGCGAGCGGCGTCGCCTGGACCGGCTCACCGCTGCCCGTGGCCGGCGCCGGTTGGGTTCCCTCGGACGCTTCGACCTCCTGCTCCTCGACCGGGTTGGGCGAGGGCTGCGGCGGGGCTTCCTGCGCGTGGGCCACGCTGCCGCTCAGGATCAGGGCCCAGACCGATGCGACCGATGCGACCGAAACTCTCATGAAAATCCTCTCCGGGTCATGTTTGACCCCGCTCCTAAGGACGGGCGCGCGTTCGCGTCATCCGCGTTTTCGACCAACGGCGAGCGGCAGGTGCGGAGCGCGCTTGACGCCACTCGGCACGCGCCCGAAGAGCCGTCACATTGCTTTTGGGACTAAGACATGAACGCTCGCGCCACCACCCTGCTTCGCATCGCCTTACTCGCCGGGGCCGCGCTCCACGCCCCTGCCTTCGCCGCTGCCGACGCTCCGATCGTCCAGCCGGGGGCGCCGGGCCAGCCGAGCCGCGCGCTCACCGCCGACGAGGCGACCAAGCTCGCCGTGACCCGCTACGCCCCGGGCGACGTCACGTTCATGCAGCACATGATCGTCCACCACCGCCAGGCGATCGAGATGGCCGCGCTGGTCAAGACACGCACGAGCAACCCCGGAATCATCAAGGTCGCCGATCGCATCGATGCGAGTCAGCAGGACGAGATGAAGTTCATGACCACCTGGCTGACCGACCGCAACGAAGAGACCAAGATGGCGGGCATGGGGCACGATCACCATGCGATGAAGGGCATGGCTTCCCCTGAGCAGATGGCTGGGCTGGCCGCCGCCAGCGGCACCGCGTTCGACCGCCTGTTTCTCCAGTTGATGACCGCTCACCACCAAGGCGCGCTCGACATGGTCAACGATCTGCACGACATGCCGGGCACCGCCTACGATCCGGTAATGTTCGAGTTTACCAACGAGTTAGTAACCGATCAGAAGGCCGAAACCGACCGTATGAACGCGGTCGCCGCCGGTCTGTTGCAGGACCCCCGCGCTACGCTCGCGGCGGGCTTCCGCGACTCGGGCGAGGCGGTCCTCAACTTGCGCAAGGTCGCCGCACTGCCCAAGCCGCCGGGCTTCTTCGATCCCGCCAATCCCGCACAGCTCATGCCGCTCAAGCCCAAGAAGGAGGGTGCCGCCGAGAAGCCGGTCAAGGAAGGCGAAGAACCGCCCAAGCCGGACTTCGCCGAGCGCGGCTCGCTGCTCGATTTCGCGGCGACCGACATGGCGTTCAAGGACGACCTGATGTTCGCCGGCAGCTATCATGGCTTCAGCATCTATCGCCTCGGTGCCGACGGCATGCCCAACCTGGTCAGTTCGACCGTGTGCCCCGGCGGGCAAGGCGACGTCTCGGTGGTCGGCAACCTCCTGATCATGAGCGTGCAGGATCGCCGCGCGCGGATCGATTGCGGGCTGCAGAGCGTGGGCGACTAGATCAGCTCCGAGCGTTTCCGCGGGATTCGCGTGTTCGACATCTCCGACCTCGCCCGCCCGCGCCAGGTCGGCCAGGTGCAGACCTGCCGCGGCAGTCATACGCACTCGGTGGTCTCGGCCGGCAAGGACCGAGTGATCGTCTACAACTCGGGCACCAGCTATGTGCGCGACGAAAGGGAACTGGTCGGGTGCGTCGACACGCAAGGTGACGACCGCACCGCGCTGTTCTCGATCGACGTAATCGATATTCCGATCGCCGATCCTGCCCGGGCGCGGATCGTCGAACGCCCGCGGGTATTCGCGGCGAATGGCCAGATCGCCGGCTTGTGGCCCGGCGGCGATCATGGCGACGGCACGCAGGAAACCACTCGTACCGACATGTGCCACGACATCACCGTGTTCCCGGCGAAGAATCTCGCCGCAGGTGCATGCTCGGGCAACGGCATCATCCTCGATATTTCCGATCCATTGAAGCCCAAGCGGATCGACGACGTGACCGACAAGGGTTGCCTACTGGCACTCGGCCACCTTCAACAACGACGGCACCAAGGTGCTGTTCACCGACGAATAGGGCGGCGGCCGGCGGCCGCGCTGCCAGGCAGGCGACCCGGTCGCGTGGGGCGCCGACGCGTTCTACGCGATCGAAAATGGCAAGCTGGTGCCCAAGAGCCACTTCAAGCTACCCGCGCCGCAGAGCGACAAAGAAAACTGCGTCGCGCACAACGGCTCGATCGTGCCCGTGCCGGGCCGCGACCTGTTTGTTCAGGCCTGGTACCAGGGCGGGATTAGCGTGATCGATTTCTCCGACCCGGCTAACGTTAAAGAGATCGCCTATTTCGATCGCGGGCCGGTCGACAAGGATCAGCTGATCACCGGCGGCCACTGGTCGGCCGACTGGTATCGCGGGCGTATATACGCGACCGAGATCGCGCGGGGGATCGACGTCTTCGCGCTCGCCCCGAGTGAATTCCTGACCGCCGCGGAAATCGCCGCCGCCGAAGCCGCGCAGTATCCGGGCGACGTGTTCAACCCGCAAACGCAGACCCAGATCACTTGGCCCGCCGGCGTGGCGGCTGCAGCGGAGGCGAGCCGCGGGGAGCGACTGATGCGAACGGCGAATCGTTGCACGTTGCAACGGAACGGTTTACGCTCGCGTCAACCGGGAGAGTTGCGATGGCACTGACTGCGTGCGACCATGACGTGCTGATCGTCGGCGCGGGGATTTCGGGCATCGGCATGGCGGCGCACCTCGAGATGATGTGCCCCCATCGCAGCTACAGCGTGCTCGAGCGGCGCGCCGAACTCGGCGGCACCTGGGATCTGTTCCGCTATCCGGGCGTGCGTTCAGACAGCGACATGCACACGCTCGGCTTCATCTTCGAGCCGTGGAAGCACGAGAAGGCGATCGCCGACGGTCCGTCCATCCTCGAGTACCTCAATCAGATCGTCGACGAGCGGAAGATTCGCGACAAGATAGCCTTCGACACCAAGGTGATCGCGGCCGACTGGCGCTCCGACGAGGCGTGTTGGCGCGTGGTCCTCGAGCGCGGCGACAAGCGCGAGACGGTGACGGCGAACTGGCTCTACCTCGGCACCGGATACTATGACTATGACGACCCCTACGACGCCGGGTTCGACCTTTCGGCGTTCGATGGTCAGGTAATCCACCCGCAGTTCTGGCCGCAGGACCTCGACTACACCGGCAAGCAGGTGGTGGTGGTCGGTTCGGGGGCGACCGCGGTGACGATCGTTCCGGCGATGGGCGATCAAGCTGCCAAAGTGACCATGCTCCAGCGCACGCCCACCTGGATGTTCTCGAGGCCAGCCAAGGACCGCATTGCCAATACCTTGCGCAAGTGGCTGCCGGAAAAGGTCGCCTACAAGATCACCCGCTGGAAGAACGTGCTGCTGCAGGACATCGGCTTCAAGCGCGCGCGCAGCCATCCGGAAAAGGTCAAGCAAGCGCTTCATAAGCGCATCCAAGGCGCGCTCGGCGAGCGCTATGACGCGGCCACCTGGACCCCGCCCTACAACCCGTGGGACCAGCGCCTGTGCCTGGTGCCTGACGACGACCTGTTCGCCGCCATACGCGAGGACAAGGCGGAGGTCGTCACCGGGCATATCGAGGCGTTCAAGAAGGACGGAGTGCGTCTGGCCGACGGGCGTTTCCTGCCCGCCGACATCGTCATCACCGCCACCGGCCTCAGGCTCGCGGTCGCCGGCAAGATTGCGATCAGCCAGGACGGCGCGCCGGTCGATTTCAGCCAGCGGTTTTATTACAAGGGCTGCATGTTTTCCAACCTGCCGAACTTGGCGGTGGTGTTCGGCTATCTCAACGCCAGCTGGACGCTGCGCTCGGACATCAATTCCGAATACATCTGCAAGGTTCTGGGTCACATGGAGCTGATAGGGGCCAACGTCGCCAATCCCGCGCTGGCCGAAAACCACGGACTGGAGGAAGACGACCTGTTCGATTTTTCCAGCGGCTATATCCAGCGCGGCAAGCACATCATGCCCAAGAGCGCGACCACCCTGCCGTGGCGACTCAACCAGGATTACCGCTTCGACCGCAAGGCGCTGGCGACCGCGCCGATCGACGACGGGGCGCTCAAGTTCGACCGGGTGGAAACGGGCGAGGCGCGCGAGCTGGAGGCCGCCGAGTAGCGCTGGCGCGGGCGCGACAATTCGCTTAGCGGGAGGCCATATGGCCGAACTCGCCCGCATCTGGACCGCCGCGCTGGTCGTGATCGGCGACGAAATCCTCTCTGGCCGCACTCACGACAAGAATATTGCCCAGGTCGCCAGTTGGCTCCAGGTCCAGGGCATCCGGCTGGCCGAAGTGCGCGTGGTGGCCGATGTCGAGGAGCACATCGTCGAAGCGGTGGTCGCGCTGAAGGAGCGCAACGATTACCTTTTCACCACCGGCGGGATCGGCCCGACGCACGATGACATCACCGTCGATGCGGTTGCCCGCGCATTGAATGTCCCAGTGGTGATCCACCCCGCGGCGCGGGCCATGCTCGAACGCTACTACACCGGCCGCGGCCAAGCGCTCAGCGAGGCGCGGCTACGAATGGCGCGCGTGCCCGAGGGCGCCGAACTGATTCCCAACCGCATGTCCGGAGCGCCGGGTATCCGCGTCGGCAACTTGTTCGTGATGGCGGGCGTACCGCACATCACCGCCGGCATGCTCGACGCGCTGACCGGCACGCTCGAGGGCGGCGCGCCGCTGCTCGCCGTGACGATCGGCTGCTGGGTTCCCGAGAGCGAAGTCGCCGACGTGCTGCGCCAGGTCGAAAAGGACCATGAAGGGGCGCAAATCGGCAGCTACCCGTTCTTCCGCGAAGGCCGCGTGGGCGCCAACTTCGTGGTCCGCTCGGTCGACCAGGCTGTGCTCGATCGCTGCGTCGATGGTTTGGCCGAGGCGCTGGAGACCGCCGGGCACTTGGTCCACCGCGGCGAGATCTGAGCAGCAAACGCGGCGTTAACGAGCCGGGCATAGAATGGCGCGCCTTGGGCAAGGGAGGGCGCGAAAGCGGTGACGGCCGTCTATCTTACCATCGACACCGAATACGCTTTCCACCTTCCGGGAGCGGGCGGCCCCGGCACGCGCGAGGCGAATTTCGCGCGCTCGATCGCCTGCGAGGCGCCCGGTGGGGCGGTCGGGATTTTCCACCAGATGGATGTGCTCGACCGGCACGGACTCAAGGGCGTGTTCTTCGTCGATCCGATGCCAGCGCTCGTGTGGGGCGTGCAGGCGATCGCCGACATGGTTGGACCGATCGTCGCGCGCGGCCACGACGTGCAGTTGCACTGCCACACCGAATGGCTTGCGCTGGCCCCCGATGACAAGCTCGCCGCCGGGCGGACCGGACGCAACATTCGCGCTTTTCCGCTCGCCGTCCAGCAGCGCATCCTCGCCTTCGCCCGCGATACGCTGATCGCGGCAGGGGCACCGCCGCCGGTCGCATTTCGCGCCGGCAATTACGGCGCGAACGACGACACCTTGCGCGCTCTGGCGCACCTCGGGATCGCCTACGACACCAGCCATTGCCCCGCCTTCACCGGGGCGGACGCTGACTGCGCGATCTCGCTCGGGCCGCAGGATCGTCAGCCGCGCAGCCACTTAGGCGTAGTCAAGGTGCCGACCGGGTCGATCGCTGGCTTCGCCGGCCGGCAGCGGCATGCCCAGCTGACCGCGCTGTCGCTGCGCGAGCTGGTCGCGGCACTGCGCCACGCGCGCGACGAGGGTGTGGCGAGTCTCACGCTGGTGTCGCACAGTTTCGAACTGCTGAGCCGCGACCGCAGGCGCAGCAACCGCCTGGTCGCGCGCCGCTTCGAACGGTTTTGCGCGGCGCTCGCGGCGATGCCGGGGGTCCAGTCCGCAACTTACGCGACAAATCCGCCCCGGGTCGGCGCGCCCGCGGCGACGCAGGTCATTCTCCCGCACCATCCGCTGCGAACCGGCGCGCGGATCGTCGAGCAGGCGCTCGGCAACGCGCTCTACAGCCGCCGCCTGCGCCCGGCCGCTTAGCGAATGGACACGAAAAAGGCCGGCGGATCGCTCCGCTGGCCTTTTTCTACTCTCGTTAGTCGCGTCCTCGGGCTCAGAGCACCGACTGGCGCCGCGCGATTAGTGCGTTAGGCAAAAGGACCTGAAGGCCCCGACCGCACCTGAGGCGCAACAAACTACGCGCTTTCGACCTCGGCGATGTCGATCTTGAGGCCCGGGCCCATCGTGCTGGTCAGCGAAATCTTGCGCACGAACTTGCCCTTGCCGCCGGCCGGCTTGGCCTTGACGATCGCGCCGGTGAAGGCGGCGAAGTTCTTCTTGAGGTCTTCGTCGGAGAACGACAGCTTGCCGAGCCCGGAGTGGATTATGCCCTGCTTTTCCACGCGGAATTCGACCTGGCCGCCCTTGGCGTCCTTGACGGCCTGTTCCACGTTCGGCGTAACCGTGCCGAGCTTGGGGTTTGGCATCAGGCCCTTGGGACCCAGGATCTTACCGAGCCGGCCGACGACGCCCATCATGTCGGGCGTGGCGATCACGCGGTCGTAGTCGAGGTTGCCGGCCTGCATGTCTTCCATCAGGTCCTCGGCGCCGACTTTGTCGGCCCCGGCGGCGAGCGCCTTGTCGGCGTTGTCGCCGCGCGCGAACACCGCGACCTTCACGGTCTTGCCGGTGCCCGCGGGCAGCGAGACCATGCCGCGGACCATCTGGTCGGCGTGACGCGGATCGACACCAAGGTTCATCGCGACCTCGAGCGTCTCGTCGAACTTCTTGCTGGCGAGGTCGCGCAGCGCCTTGAGCGCGTCGTCGAAGCTGTAGAGCACGTCGCGGTCGATCTGCGCCGCGACCTTCGCCTTTTTCGTCTGCTTGGTCATGGTCTCAGCCCTCCACCACTTCGAGGCCCATCGAGCGCGCGGAGCCCTCGATGATCCGGGTAGCCATTTCGATGTTGTTGGCGTTCAGGTCCGCCATCTTCAGTTCGGCGATCTCCGACAGCTTGGACCGCTTGATCGTGCCGGCCTTGACCTTGCCCGGCTCCTTCGAGCCCGACTTGAGGTTGGCGGCCTTCTTGATCAGGAAGCTGGCGGGCGGGGTCTTGGTGACGAAGGTGAAGCTGCGGTCGCTGAACACGGTGATCACGGTGGGAATGGGCATGCCCTTTTCCAACTCGCCGGTCGCCGCGTTGAACGCCTTGCAGAATTCCATGATGTTGACGCCGCGCTGCCCCAGCGCGGGGCCGATCGGGGGGGACGGGTTGGCGGCGCCCGCGGGCACCTGCAGCTTGATATAGCCGTCGATCTTCTTGGCCATGAATGGCCTCCTTTCTCACTGTCGCCGATCGACCGGCTCATCCGCGAGCTTGTCGAAGGACTCATGGTAAGCGGTCGAACGAGCGCCCTTTTTGGGCGACTCTCCCGCGTGGATCCCGGTGCTGACGCTTTGGGAAGGCGCGCCCCTAGTCGAAGACGCGCCGCGAGGCAAGCCGAGACCGCCCACCGAAAAGCAGAGATGGTCCGGCCCCGGACCTGTTGTTCGTCGACGACCGCTGGCACTGGGCGGCCTTGCGGCATAGACTGCGCGGCAAATGGCGCTGCCTTGCAAATCCTTTCCCGGTTTGACTGCGCTGCGGCGGCTGGCCTGCGGTCTGGCTGCGGTCGCGCTGCCCGCCGTCGCTATCGCCGAGGCGCCCGCGATCAAGGCGCGCCCGATCGACCCTGCGGCGAGGATGCCCGATCTGGCGCCCGCGGTTATCGACGACACGCTGGCGATCGGCGGTCAGGATATCGACGGGCGCAAGGTGCGCAGCCGGATGACCGTGGCGGTCCAGGTCAACGGCGCCGGCCCGTACCGCTTCGTCGTCGACAGCGGAGCGGACACCTCGGTAGTGGGCGAACGACTAGCCGGCGCGCTGCGGCTGCCCGCCGGCACCCGCGTGTTCCTCAACGGGATTACCGCCTCGGCTTATGTCGACCGCGTACTGGTCGACGAGCTGCAAGTCGGCCCGACCAGCGTCCAGGATCTCCAGCTGCCCGTCCTGCGCGATCAGGACATCGGCGCCGAAGGCATGATCGGGCTCGACGCGCTGGTCGAACAGCGGCTGATGCTCGATTTCGAGAAACGCACGATCAGCGTCGACGATGCATCGCGGCCCGCGCGGCGGTTCGACGGCGAGATCGTCGTCACTGCCCGCCTCAAGCGCGGGCAGCTTATCCTGACCCAGGTCAGGGCCGGTCCGACGATGGTCGAGGCCGTGGTCGATACCGGGTCCGAGATCACCATCGGCAACAGCGCGCTGCGCGACCGGTTGTTCAAGCGCTACCGCGGCAAGGCTCAGACGATCGAGGTCACGGGGGTGACCGGGGTGGTCGCCAAGCTCCAGCTGATGGTCATCCCGCTGCTCGGGCTCGGCCCGATCAACCTCCGCAACGTGCCGATCGCGTTCGCCGACGTACCTCCGTTCCAGGTTTTCGGGATCGCGGACAGGCCGTCGATGCTGCTCGGCACCGACCTGATGGAGACCTTCCGCCGGGTTTCGCTCGATTTCCGCGCGCGCAAGGTGCGTTTCCAGCTCAAGAAGTGCGCGGCGAGCGCGATCCGGCTGCGCACGCTGACGATCGCCATAAGCTCGATTCGAACCGATCTGGCAGCGGCCTGCAGCCGCTGACCTGAAGGCTCTCCGGTCCGGTTACTTGACCAGTTCGACTTCCTCGAACGCTAGCTCGACCGGGGTCGCGCGGCCGAAGATCGACACGCTGACCTTGACCCGTTGCTTGTCGAAGTCGAGTTCCTCGACCACCCCGTTGAAGCTGGCAAACGGCCCGGCGTTGACTTTGACCTGGTCGCCGATCTCGTATTCGACGTGGACCTGGCGCTTGGGCGCGGCCTTGGCCGCTTCCATCCCGCCGAAATAGCGCGCGGCCTCGCGCTCGCTGATCGCCTGGGGCTTGTTGCTGTTGCCCAGGAAGCCGGTGACCTTCGGGGTGTTCTTGACCAAGTGATAGACATCGTCGGTCATAGTCAGCTTAGCGAGCACGTAGCCGGGCATGAACTTGCGTTCGACCTGGACCTTCTTGCCGCGCTTGACCTCGGTCACGGTCTCGGTCGGCACTTCGACCGCCTCGACCGCTTCGGACAGGCCGAGGCGCTCGGCCTCCGAGATGATCGAATCGCGGACCTTGTTCTCGAAACCGGAATAGGCGTGGATGATGTACCAGCGAGCCATGACTGTGCGTTGTTTCCCGTGAATGGCGTCAGGCGAGCGACAGCAGCCAGCGCATGACGGCGCCGAACAGGGTGTCGATCCCGAGGAAGAAGATCGAGAGGATCACCATCATGATCGCGACCAAGATCCCGGTCCGGACCGTTTCCTCGCGGCTCGGCCACACCACCTTGCGCGCTTCCGCGCGCACCTGGTTGAAGAATTCAGCCGGACTGGTTTTGGCCATGATACGGTCAGCTCTCGCCTACAAGAATGTTCGCGCCCGTTCCGCCGATGGGCCCCCGCTTCAAATAGGGGTCTCCGCCGCCCCGGTTCAAGTGCCGGGAGGGCAGAGGATGCTCATCTGTCGGAAAAAAGCGGCCCCGCCATTACGGCGCAGGCTCGCCAAAAGCAAGCGGGGCCGGCCACCCTTGCAGTGACCGGCCCCGATGAGTGCCGACGGCAGTGCCGGCGTTAGCGCATACCGAACAGACGGGCGATCAGGCCAGGCTCTTCCATCGGCCTGATCGGGCCGTGCATCTGATGCCGCATCGAGGCGTCACGATGGGGACGTGGCTGCACCCATGTATCGGGGCGGCTGCTGCGGAACGAGAGACCTGACATGCGAGCGAACCTTTCAAAATCGAATTGCCCCACCGGTTGTCGCTCATAACGGCCAACTCGTCGCAGCGGTTCCTGGCTAACGCGGAACTCTGGGACCCTTCGCACCGGCCGCCTGGCCAATTGTCTTTGAAACAATCAAAATTATTTCCGCGTCGCTTCCGGGGTTAGCCTAGCGAGAGCGCGAAGTTAGCGGCCATTTGCGGCAAACGCCCCAAGGGGCTCCTACGCGCGGCGCGGGTGCCGATGGGAGCCAGGGGCGGCAAGAATCTTCCCGGTCAAATAGGCGTCCAGGTTTTGCCTCGGGTTGTCGATAACAAGCAGGATGTCTTCGAGCAGCTTCACGACGAACGAATTGTCCTCAAGTGGCGGCTTCCTGCGGGTTTCCTTGGCAGGGGCGGAGGGACTCGAACCCACGGCCCTCGGTTTTGGAGACCGATGCTCTACCAGCTGAGCTACACCCCTGCGCTGGAAGCCGCGCGCTGTAGGTGCAAACGCGCTGCATCGCAAGCCGCCAAACCCTGCTAGCATGTGCGCCCATGCACGGTACCGCCGAACTGATCATTCCCAGCGACTTGCTGCTGCTGGCCTATCGCAACGGCATCTTTCCGATGGCCGACGGGCGCGACGATCCCGAGGTGTTCTGGGTCGAGCCGCGCCGGCGCGCGATCCTGCCGCTTGACGGGTTTCGCCTGTCGAGTTCGCTCGCCAAGGCGGTCCGGCAGGAGCGGTTCCGGGTTACCTGCGACACGGCATTCGACCGGGTGATTGCCGAATGCGCCGCGCCGCGCCCAGGTCATCCCGAAAGCTGGATTAGCACGCGGATCATCGCGAGTTACCGCGCGCTCCACGCCGCAGGGCACGCGCATTCGATCGAATGCTGGCGGGACGGCGATCTGGTGGGCGGGCTGTACGGGGTTGGCTTCGAAGGGGTGTTCTGCGGCGAATCGATGTTCAGCCGGGCCGACGACGCCAGCAAGGTGGCGCTCGCCTGGCTCGTCGCGCTGATGCGGCGCGGGGGAGCGCGGCTGCTCGATTGCCAGTTCATCACTGACCACCTCGCCTCGCTCGGCGCGGTCGAGATTACTCAGAAACGCTACGTCGCGTTGCTGGGCGAAGCTTCGGGCGTCGGCGAAGGTGCGGGCGCGGGCGCGCTGCCCGAGGCGTTCGGCGCGCTGCTTGCGGACGCCGAAGGCGCGGGCGTTTCGCCGGCGAAGCTCATCCTGCAGTCCTTGACCCAAACATCGTAGATACGGTGCTCGACCGCGTTGAGGCTGGGCGATTCGCGGAACATCCAGCCCGAAAACACCTTGCTCCAGTCGTCGCCCCCATCCGCGCCGCGAACGAAGACCTGCGCAAAGGCGCCGGTCTGGCGCGGAAATTCCCACGGCGCGGTGCGCTCGCAGGCCGCCAGACGGACGATGACGTCGCCCCAGCGGCGCGCGTCGCCCGGCTTCATCTCGAAATCGCGCGAGAGGTTGTTGCGTTTGTTGAGCACCCCGATCACCGCCACCCGGCCATCCATCGGCGTGCCCTCGCCCGCGCCGACCGGACGCGGCAACTGCGGCGCGCGCAAGTTCTCGGGAACTTCGGTCTCGACGGCGCGCGGGGGCGGGGGCCCTTTAGAGCAGGCGGCGAGCGCCAACGCCATCATCGATGCCAGGGCTACGGCGAGCGCGCGCATCGTCAGGCGTCCGGGCTCCAGGCCTCGTAATCGCCGGTCGCGGCGGCGCGCTTGCCACCCCGCTCGAGCGCGCCTTGCGGCCGATATGCGGTCGGCGTCCCGGTGGCGTTGGGGGCGTGATCGGCCTCCCATATGCGCGGCGGCGGGAGATGGCTTTCAGGCACGCCCGCGCCCTCCTCGTCGGCCCGCGAACCATGCAGCCAGCCGTGCCATTCGGCCGGCACGTTGCTGGCGTCGTTGGCGCCGGTATAGATCACCCAGCGGCGTTCGCTGCCCGCGAACGGTTGCCCCGCCGCGACGCGCTTCTTGCCCCGAAAATACCTGTTGCCGGCAAAATCGGCGCCGACTTGCTCGCCGTTCAGCGCGCTGAACAGCGAAGTGCCGATGGTCGCGCCGTCCCACCAGGTGAAGATCTTGGAGAAGAAGCCCATGGACGGCGCGATTAGCCGATTCGCCGCCCAGCGCCAAGCTGCCAGTGGCCCGCTACCACTCGACCCGGGCGCCCGGTCCGATGCCGAGCTGCGCCGCGCGGCCGGCGGGAATTTCGAGCACTGCGCCCGACGGCCCGATCGCCGCGATCGGCGCCAGCGAGTAGGGGACGGTGTTGGCGGCGACGTTGAGCACGCGGCGGTCGGTGCCGAGGAAGATGATGTCTAGCGGCAGCGGGGTGTTCTTCATCCAGAAGCTGGGCACGTCGACCGGATCGCGCGGGAAGATCATCCCTTCGTTTAGACCAAGCTCGGTGCGGAACATCAGGCCACTCGCCTGCTCGGCGTCGGTGCGCGCGACCTCCACCCGGAAGCTGTGACGGCCGTTGGCGGTGGTGACGGTGAGGGCAATGACCGGCAGCCCGGAAACCGGATGAACGCTCTGGGTTGTCGCCGCCGGCGTCGGCTCGGCGGCAGGCTGCGGCGAACAAGCCAAGGTGAGCGCAAGGGCGGCGGCGGCGGCGAACGAACGGATCATCGGGTCTCCTCGGGCTCGGCGGCCCATGCCTCGGCGGCGGCAATGCTGGAAGCATCGACTACCGCGCGCGCGGCGTCGAATCCATGGCCCGCGCGCAGCATCGCGGCGAGCTGCTTCTGGCGCGTCTCGCGATCGGTTTGCTCGCCCCACGGGCCGAAGCGCCGCCGCGAGGCCAGGGCAAGGGCCGCGCGCCGCTCCTCGGCGTCACCCGCCCTTACCTCGTCGCGAACCTCCTCGGCGATACCCGCCGCGCCGAGCGCTTGGGCGACCCGGTGGGGGCCATAGCCCCGGCGCAACAGGCCGCCGCTCTTGGCGCGGGCATAGGCCTCGTCGTCGATATAACCGCAGGCGACGAAACGTTCCGCGAGTGCGGCCGGATCGGCCGGGTCGGCGCCGTCCCACCCGCGTTCGCGCAATTTGCGGACCAGATATTGCCGGAGTTTGGCGGCGCTGGTGGCGAAGCGCGCGACATAAGCCAGCGCCAGTTCCTCGAGCCGCGGGGGGTCGAGTGGCCGCGGTGCGCGGCGCGGGCGGTTGCGGTCGCGTGGCATGCTCGGCCATAATCGTGCCACAGTGTGTCACGAATGGGAAACCTGGACTTGACGTGCATCGGGATGCGCACAGCCGACTGCGGACAACAAGCGCCACTCTCGAAGGCGCGCAGAGGACGGGTTTTCGCTCCATACATGACCGAATCGATTATGCAGCCGACGCCGAACGATTGCCCGCTGCCGCGGCGGCGGGCGGACTTCGCCACCTTCGCCGAGGCGATCGATTACGCGGCGCTCAGCGAGAAGGGCCTCAATTTCCACGACATGCGCGGCGATCTGGCGCGCGCCTATCCGTTCGGCGAGATGCGTGAAGACGGGCTGGCGATGGCCCGCCGCCTGGTCGCCGCAGGCATCGGCCGCGAAGACCGTGTCGCACTCGTCGCCGAGACTTGCCCCGAATTCGCCGCGCTGTTCTGCGGCTGCATTTACGTCGGCGCCTGGCCGGTCCCGCTGCCGCTGCCGACCACCTTCGGCGGCAAGGACAGCTACATCGATCAACTCGCGGTCCAGCTCGAAAGTTCGGACCCCAAAATCCTGCTCTACCCGGCCGAGATCGGCGAGATGGCGCAGGCGGCCGCCGTCCGCCAGGGCTGCGCGGGCATGAGCTGGGAGGACTTCGCGGCGACCGATGCGCCGGATTGCGACCTGCCCGAAGCGCAGCCGGACGATATCTGCTACTTGCAATATTCGAGTGGTTCGACGCGCTTTCCCACCGGGGTCGCGGTCACCCACCGCGCGCTGCTGCACAACCTTTACGGCCACGCCGCCGCGACCGACATCGGCACCAACGACCGCGTGGTCAGCTGGCTGCCGTGGTATCATGACATGGGTCTGGTCGGCTGCCTGCTGTCGCCGATCGCCAACCAGGTGAGCTGCGATTACCTCAAGACCGAGCACTTCGCTCGCCGCCCCCTCGCCTGGCTCGACCTGATCAGCCGCAACGCGGGCAATACGCTCAGCTATTCGCCGACTTTCGGCTACGACATCTGCGCCCGGCGCATTTCGAGCCAGAGCCACGTATCGGAACGCTTCGACCTGTCGCGCTGGCGCACCGCGGGCAACGGGGCGGACATGATCCGGCCTGACGTGATGCAGTGTTTCGTCAACGCCTTTGCCGAGGCGGGCTTTCGGGCGAGCGCGTTCACTCCGAGCTACGGCCTGGCCGAAGCAACGCTGGCGGTCACCGTCATGCCGCCGGGCGAAGGCATCCGGGTCGAACTGGTGGAGGAGGAGCGCCTTTCGGGCACCCCTCGCGACCTCTCGCGCCCCGCCCGCTACCGCGCGATCGTCAACTGCGGCAAGCCGTTGCCGGGCATGGATGTCGAGATTCGAGGCGAGCAGGGCCAGCTCAAGGGCGACCACCAGATCGGCAAAGTCTGGTGCCGGGGCGAAAGCGTGATGCACTCCTACTTCCGCAACGAGGAAGCGACCACCGACTGCCTGGTGGATGACTGGCTCGACACCGGGGACATGGGTTATCTGGGCGACGGCTACCTGTTCATCGTCGGCCGGGCGAAGGACATGATCATCATCAACGGCAAGAACCACTGGCCGCAGGACATCGAGTGGGCGGTCGAGCAGTTGCCCGGCTTCAACCACGGCGACATCGCGGCGTTCTCGGTCGAATCGGACAATGGCGAGGAAGTGCCCGCGGTGCTGGTCCACTGCCGCGTATCCGACCCCGAGGAGCGGGTGCGGCTGCACGATCAGATCCGCGACAAGGTCCGCTCGATCACCGGGATGAACTGCGTGGTCGAGCTGGTCCCGCCGCGCACCCTGCCGCGCACCAGCTCGGGCAAGCTCAGCCGCGCCAAGGCCAAGCGGCTGTACCTTTCGGGCGATATCGAACCGATCAAGCTGCTCGAAGCGGCCTGAATTACTCGCCCCGACCACCCTTCCGAACTGGACCGCGGATCGCTTGGCACACTGACCGGGGGTGTTTCATAAACTTCCCCGAGCGGAAAACTATATGGCGATCAGACGGTTGGGCCTGAAAAACAGTGTGGGAATGTCACCTTGGCTGCGATGCGCCGACCGGAGACAGCCGCTCGCATAGCCGAGGGTAAGACAACCGGGTTGGTCGACAATGTCAAAGAGCCGTCGAATAGGTGCTAGCAAATCGGCGGCTTGTAGGAAAATCGATCATTGCTGGGGCCAGCCAATCTTGCAAATCGATGCAGCACAGCGCTTCACCGTGCTAGACGGGGTTGAAACGCGCGCGAACTGTCTTATCATGCTAACACAGCGCGCTGAGAGGTATCCATGGCCGAGACGCAAATCAAGATCGCGACCGAACTCGAACTGACCGCTCCCGATCCGGTGCCGGTGGTGACCGCCGACAAGGCCTCGGGCCTCGTCCCGGTGGCCGACGAGAAGAAGTCCAAGCTGGAAGAGAAGGCCGACGCGTTTGTCGCCGACCTTGTAGCGCAGGACGCCAACTCGCCGGAATTCGGCCGCAAGGTCGACCAGCTCACCAACATGGGCCGCAAGGAGATCATGGCGGCGGCGGGGATGTCGAACCGCTTCCTTGACCGCCCGGTGCGGGCGATGAGCAAGGACGAAGGCGTCGGGGCCAACCTGGCCGAGCTGCGCCGCGTGGTCGAGGACCTCGATCCGGGCCGGCGCGGGGCCAAGAGCGGACCGCGCAAGTTCCTCGGCATCATCCCCTTCGGCAACAAGCTGACCAGCTATTTCCGCAGCTATCAGAGCGCGCAAACGCACATCCAGTCGATCCTCGGCAACCTCGGCAGCGGCAAGGACGAGCTGCTGATGGATAACGCCGCGATCGATGTCGAACGGCAGAAGCTGTGGGAGGCGATGGGCAACCTGGAACAGATGATCCACATCTCCAGGACGCTGGATAGCAAGCTGGAGGAGAAGGCCCTCGAACTCGACGGCGTGGATCCGGCCAAGGCCAAGGCGATCCGCGAGACCGCGCTGTTCTACGTCCGCCAGCGCACGCAGGACCTGCTCACCCAAATGGCGGTCAGCGTGCAGGGCTACCTGAGCCTCGACCTAGTCAAGAAGAACAACGTCGAACTCGTCAAGGGCGTCGACCGCGCCAGCACCACCACCGTCGGCGCGCTGCGCACCGCGGTCACCGTGGCCGAGGCGATGACCAACCAGCGGCTGGTGCTCAGCCAGATCACCGCGCTCAATTCCACCACCGCCGGCATTATCGACAGCACCAGCAAGCTGCTGCGCGAACAGACCGGCAAGATCCACGAACAGGCCGCGGCCAGCACGATTCCGCTCGAAACGTTGCAGCGCGCGTTCCAGAATATCTACGACACGATGGACGAGGTCGACGCGTTCAAGCTGCGCGCGCTCGATTCGATGAAGCAGACGGTCGAGACGCTATCGGGCGAGGTCGAGAAGTCGAAAGGCTACATCGCCCGCGCCGAGGGCCAGGCCAAGGCCGCCGGCCAGGTCAGCGAATCCAAGCTGCTGACCGTGGAGTGATGGCGTGGCCGACCTGACGCACGACAGCGACCGGGTGCTGGGCGACGCCCGCCAGGTGCGCGACGACAACCGCGCGGGCGGGCGCCACCGGCGCGAGCTGGGGCGGTCGATCGGCCAGGAGTCGCGCAAGCTAAGGCACCGCCATCGCGGGAAGAAGCTGCGCAACATCGCGCTCGTGGTCTTCGCCATCTGGGTCGCGGCGGGCGTCCTCGGCACGATCCTCGAAGGCATCGGCTTCATGGGAGTGATGGCGCTGATCGTTGCCACCGTGGTGGCGATGGGCGTGCTCGGCAAATTTCCCCGAATGAAAGTGCCGCAGCGCGCTGATCTGACCAAGACCGCCGATGCCCGCCAGCTCGTGGGGCGCACCGAACTGTGGCTCGAGGCGCAGCGGCCCGCGCTGCCCGCGCCCGCGGCCGACATGGTCGGCAAGATCGGCGTCCAGCTCGACGCGCTCGGGCTCCAGCTCGACGGGATCGACCCCAACCACCCGGCCGCGCGCGAGGTCCGCACACTCGTGGGCGAGACGCTGCCCGAGATGGTCGACAGCTATCGCCGCATCCCGCAGCAATTGCGCGCGGAGGAGCGGGCCGGGGCGACGCCCGACGCCCAGCTGGCGAGCGGCCTGGGCAAAATCAGCGACGAACTGGGCCGCGTCACGCGCCAGCTCGCCGAGGGCTCGCTCGACGATCTCGCGGTCAAGACCCGCTACCTCGACTACAAGTACGGCGACGACGCCGCACTTCCCGCCCCTTCCACTTCATCCGCCAAGGATCCGGCCTGATGCGCGTCGCGATACCTCATCAACTCGAGAACGACGTCGTGCGCGAGCGGCTCAAGTCCAAGAGCCACCAGATTGCCGATCACATTCCCGGCGGCGCGACGGTGCGCACCCAATGGCCGAGTGAGGACCGGATGACGATGGACATCTCGGCGATGGGCCAGACCCTGCACGCCCACGTCGACCTTGAGCCCGGCCAGCTGGTGTTCGAGGTGCCGCTGCCGCCCGCGCTGTCGTTCATCGAACCAATGATCGCCGGCGCGATCCAGAGCCAGGGGCAAAAGCTGCTGGCGAAGGACTGAGCTTTCTTCTCGGTCGCCCGGCCCGATGCATTTTGTGTCGCACTAAGACACTAAGACATAAGGATCTGGCGCCTGCGGCAAAGCCGCATTTCAAATTTCGCCCCGCGCCCATTCCACTCGCCACAATCCAGGCGAAACTTCTTAGTGCCTTAGTGCCTTAGTGCGCAAAAAAAGTCGCCTGCGGCGCCTGAGCGCATCGCGCCGTCTGCGCCCGGAACCGAATCAGCAGTCCGCGCGCTGACACCTCGAAAAAAAGGGGAAATGGCATGGCCGCACGCGCCTATTGGCAGGGCCAAATCCGGCTCGCGCTGGTATCGATCCCGGTGGAAATCTACCCGGCCACGAAATCCGGCGCGGCGATCAGCTTTCGCCAGATTCATGAGCCGACCGGAAAACCGATCAATTACGAAAAGGTGGTCGCCGGCATCGGCCCGGTCGACCGCGACGAGATCGTCAAGGGCTACGAAATTTCCAAGGGCAACTTCGTCCTGCTCGACGACGACGAGATCGATGCCGCCAAGGTGGAGAGCAAGCGCACGCTCGACCTGGTCCAGTTCGTCGATACCAACGAGATCGACGTGTTCTATTTCGAGAAGCCATATTACGTCGTTCCGCAGGACGAGCTGGCCGAGGAAGCCTATGTCGTCCTGCGCGAGGCGTTGCGGGCCAAGAAGAAGGTCGCGATCGGCCAGCTTTCGGTGCGCGGGCGCGAGCAGCTTGTCAGCCTCAAGCCGTGCGGGAAAGGTATCGTACTGGAAACGCTGCGCTACGAAGACGAGGTGCGCGGCGCCCAAGGCTACTTCAAGGACCTCCCCTCGGCCAAGCCCGCCAAGGCAATGCTCGACCTCGCGGGCTCGCTGATCGATCAGAAAACCGCCCCGTTCGATGCCGGCGACTACAAGGACCGCTACATCGACGCGCTCAAGCAGCTCGTCGCCAAGAAAGCCAAGGCCAAGGGCAAGAAGGTGCTCGAGGATGTCGAGGAGCCGGGCGCATCGCGCGGCTCGAACGTGATCGACCTGATGGCGGCGCTCAAGCAGTCGGTGGGCAAGGCTGCAGCGGAGAAGTCGCCCGCGAAAAAGCCGGCCTCGAGCAAGGCCGGTAGCGCCGCGCCCGCTACCAGGGCGAGGAAGCGCGCCTGATGGAGCTCAACGACCCGATCCTGGTCCACTGGACCGACACCGACGTGCTGATCCGCCTCGGCGTCGCGGCCGTGCTCGGCCTGCTGCTCGGCCTCGACCGCGAGCTGCGCGGGCTTGCCGCCGGGATGCGCACCCACGGGCTGATCTGCTTTTCGGCGGCGATGATGACCACTTCGATCCTTGCGCTCTACTATCAGCTCGGCGGCGACACGGCGGGCTCGAAGATGGACCCCTTGCGCGTTTTCGAGGCGGCCGGCGCGTTCATCGGCATCATCGGCGCGGGGCTGATCGTGTTCAGCAAGGGTACGGTCAAGAACCTCACCACCGCCGCGCACTTGTGGCTCGCGGCGATCATCGGGATCGCTTGCGGCGCGGCCCAGTGGCCGCTGGTGGTGATCGGCTCACTGATCTCGCTCGTGATGCTGACCTTGCTGCGCGTGCTGGAGCGCAAGTACTTTCCCGACGAGGACGCGACCCAATGAGCCCTCGCCAGATTCGGGGGGCCGACCCGCTCGCCGAGTACAACGCCAAGCGCGATTTCAAGAAGACCGCCGAACCGGCGGGCAAGCGCGGGAGCACGCCGGGAAACCGGTTCATCGTTCAAAAGCACGACGCCACCCGACTGCATTGGGACTTGCGGCTCGAAGCCGACGGCACTCTGAAATCCTGGGCGGTGACCAAGGGCCCCAGCCCCGACCCCGATATCAAGCGGCTCGCGGTGCAGACCGAGGACCACCCGCTGTCCTACGCCGAGTTCGAAGGCACCATCCCCAAGGGCGAGTACGGCGGCGGAACGGTCATGCTATGGGACCGCGGCACCTGGGAGGCTGTCGAAGGCAAGAGCTGGAAAGACCTCGAAAAAGGACACCTGCACTTTCGGCTCGACGGCGAGCGGATGAATGGCGAATGGTTGCTAATTCGGCTCAAACGACGCCCGGGCGAGAAGCGCGACAACTGGCTGCTGCGCAAGATCTCCGACGAGTTCGCCCAGGAAGGCGATCCGCTGGTCGAGCACGCGCTGACCAGCGTGCTTACCGGGCGGACGATGGCCGAGATCGAGGGCGACCTTAAAGGCGCACACTCGCTGACCGGCAAGAAAGGCGATGCGTTCGCCGCCGAGATGGCCAGGGCGAAAAAGCACGTCGGCGCGGTCAGCAAGCGGGTCGTGGCGAAGGGAACCAAAGTCGCGGGCAAGCCGCCCAAGTTCCGCCCGCCGCAGCTCGCCACTCTGGTCGACAGCGTACCGGCCGGCAACCGCTGGATGCACGAGATCAAGTTCGACGGTTACCGCGCGCTGGTCGCCGCTGCCGGCGGCGATGTCCGCGTCTACACCCGCAGCGGCAAGGACTGGACCGACAAGTTCGCCCCGCTGGTTGCGGCGGTCGCCGCGCTCGACTTGCCTGCGTGCCTGATCGACGGCGAGATCATCGCCTATGGCGCGGACGGAAATCCCGATTTTTCCTCGCTGCAGGCGGTGCTCAAGCGCGGACACGGATCGCAGAGCGCCAAGGACAATCTCTCCTTCCACGCCTTCGATTTGCTCGAAGCGAACGGCGAAGACCTGACCAGGCAGCCCAATATCGAGCGCAAGGAACGGCTCGAGGGACTGCTCAAGGGCGTTCAGCCACCGGTGCATGTGGCCGACCACGTGATCGGCGCGGGTGAGAAGCTCTATGCCTCGATGTGCGCGGCCGGGCAGGAAGGGATCATTTCCAAGGCGATCGACGCCCCCTATCGGTCGTCGCGCACCAAGAGCTGGGTCAAGGTCAAATGCACCCGGCGGCAGGAATTCGTCATCATCGGGTGGAAGAAATCGGGCGCCGCCGGCCGCCCGTTCTCATCGCTGCTGCTCGCGCAGCACGAAGCCGGCACGCTGGTCTACAAAGGCAATGTCGGCACCGGGTTCGACCTCGACACGCTGGCCGATCTGGCGGCGCGGTTTGCCCGCATCGAGCGCGCCGAGCCATCCGCCGAGGTCGACCGCGTCTCGCGGCGCGGGGTGACCTGGCTCGAACCCAAGCTGGTCGCCGAGATCGCCTTTACCGAGTTCACCGGCCCCAATAGCGAAAATGGGGGGGGCAACGTGCGCCACGGCAGCTTCCTCGGTCTGCGCGGCGACAAGCAGGCCGCCGAGGTGGTGCCCGAAGTCGCCGAGGAAGCGCCCGAAGCCGAGGAAGTGGTCCACGTCTCCAATCGCGAGCGGGTGATCTTCCCCGAACGCGGCCAGACCAAGGGTCAGCTCGCCGATTACTACGCCGCGGTCGCGCCACTGATGCTGCCGTGGGGCGCGCAGCGCCCGATCAGCCTGGTGCGTTGCCCGCAAGGGCGCGGCAAGAAGTGTTTCTTCCAGAAGCACGACAGCGGATCGTTCGGCGCCCACGTCCACCACGTGCCGATCGCCGAGAAGGACGGCGACGTGGAGGATTACCTCTATATCGAGGACGCCGCGGGCCTGGTCACTTGCGTGCAGATGGGCACGATCGAGTTCCACGGGTGGGGCTCGCGGTCCGGCGCGGTCGAGGCGCCCGACCGCATGGTGTTCGACCTCGACCCCGACGAGGGCTACGACTTTGCAGGTGTCAAGCAAGCGGCCAGGGACATCCACGACCGCCTGTCGGACATGGGCCTTGCCAGCTACGCGATGCTGTCGGGCGGCAAGGGCGTGCACGTCGTTGTGCCGCTGACCCCGGGCCATTCGTGGGCGGCGCACAAAGATTTTTCCAAGCGCTTCGCCGAAGCGCTCAGCATGGCCGAGCCCGACCGCTTCGTCGCGACGATGAGCAAGGCCAAGCGCAAGGGCAAGATCTTCATCGACTGGCTGCGCAATCAGCGCGGCGCGACCGCCGTGCTGCCCTATTCCGCCCGCGCGCGCGAAAACGCCCCGGTGGCGATCCCCATCGCGTGGGGCGAACTCAAGGACTTCAAGGACGCGCACCCGATTTCGATCGCGGATGCCAAGACGCTGCTGACCCGCGCCAAGAGCAAGGCGCTGGCGGGTTGGGGCTTTGCCGAACAGGCGCTGCCCGACCTGTAAGATCCTCCCAATTTTGCCCGCAGGGCCAAATGGGGAGGGGGACCGCGAGACGCGAAGCGGCTCGGGGTGGAGGGGTTTTCGGAGCGCTGAACCCCTCCGTCACGCGCCTGCGGCGCGCGCCACCCCCCCATTTGCGCCTTCGGTGAAAACGGGGAGGATCAAAGCCCCTTGGCGATATCCATCCGCCCGGCGTCGCCGACCGAACTGCCGCCGTCTACGTCGAGGATCGCACCGGTGACGTAACTCGCCGCCGGCGAGCAGAGGAACACCGCCGCCTCGGCGATTTCGTCGATCCGGCCCCAGCGCTTCAGCGGAATGCGGTGCTCGCTTGCCTGGCGCAGCGCGGGATTGGGGGCGAGCCGCGCCATGCCTTCGGTTCCGTCGATCGGGCCGGGCGAGATGCCGTTGACGCGCACGTCCGGGCCCCATTCGATGGCGAGGGTGCGGATGACCTGGTTGACCCCGGCCTTGGCGGCGCAGGCGTGGACCTGCAGCGCCATTGCCTGCTCGGCCTGCCCGGCGGTGATCGCGATCAGACTAGCGGGCGTCGCCAGCAGGTCGTGGCACGCACGAAAGGTGTTGAAGGTGCCCAACAGGTCGATGTCGATCACGGTCTTGAACGCGTTGGCCGACATGCCCAGGGCGGGTGCGAGGAAGTTGCCCGCTGCGCCGGCGACCACGATGCCCAGCTTGCCGAAGCGGCTTTCGGCGGTCTCCAGCGCCGCGCGGATCGCGCCGAAATCGCGGACGTCCGCCGAAAGACCCAGCGCGCCGCCCCCGATCGCCTCGGCGGCACGCACCGCCTTGTCGGGATCGCGCCCGCACACCGCGACATGGGCGCCGAGCTCGGCGAAGCGTTTGGCGATGCCGAGGTTGATCCCGCTGGTGCCCCCGGCGACGAAGGCCACCTGGCCTTCGAGCAGGCCCTCGCGAAACGTGGTCACATCGACCTCGCGATGAGCATTTTCATGATCTCGTTCGAGCCGCCGAAGATGCGCGTGATGCGGCTGTCGCGGAACATCTTGGCGATTGGATATTCGTTGATGTAGCCCCAGCCGCCGTGGAATTGCAGGCACTTGTCGACCACTTCGCCCTGAAGTTCGGTCACCCAGTACTTGGCGATCGAGGCGGTGGTCACATCGAGCTCGCCGCGCAGCAGCTTGGCGGTGCAGTCGTTGATGAACACCTTGGCTACCGTCCCGCGCGCCTTGAGGTCGGCGAGCACGAACTGGGTGTTCTGGAAGTCCCAGATGGTCTTGCCGAACGCTTTGCGCTGCTTGACGTATTCGACCGTCGTATCGAGCGCCTTTTCGATCGTGATCATCGCGCCAATGGCGATCGACAGCCGTTCCTGCGGCAATTCGCCCATCAGCTGGTAGAACCCGCGCCCTTCGACCCCGCCGAGCACGCTGTCTCCCGGCACGAACACATCGTCGAAGAACAGTTCGGAAGTGTCGGCCGCATCCATCCCAATCTTGTCGAGCTTCTTGCCCCGGCGGAAGCCTTCCGCGCCGTCGGTCTCGAGGCAGATCAGGCTGATGCCCTTGTGCCCTTCGGTGGGGTCGGTCTTGGCGACGACGATGATGAAGTTCGCCAATTGCCCGCTCGAGATGAAAGTCTTGGCCCCGTTGAGGCGGTAGCCGTTGCCATCCTTGACCGCGGTAGTGGTAATGTTCTGCAGGTCGCTACCCGCGCCCGGTTCGGTCATCGCGATCGCGCTGATCATCTCGCCGGTGACCAGCTTGGGGAGCCACTTCTTCTTCTGCTCCTCGGTGCCGTGGCGGACGACGTAGGGCAGGATGATCACGTTGTGTAAGCTGGAGGCGAACCCGTCGACGCCCTTTTCGGCCTGCTGGTCGAGCAGCACGAGATCGTGCCGGAAGTCGCCGCCGTGGCCGCCGTATTCCTCGGGCACGGTCATGCCGAGCAGGCCCGCCTGGCCGGCTTCCTCCCAGAAGGCGCGCTCGACCATCCCGTCCTCGCGCCATTTCTCGACCCGCTTCTGGGGCGCGTGCTGGTCGAAGAACTTGCCCACCGCGTCGCGGAACACCGCGATCTCCTCGTCCTGCATGAATTCCGGATCGGGAACGTCGATGACGGGCATGGCTGGTCCTCTTGTAGATTCTGTGGTTGGACCGAACGTATCAGGCGGGTAGCGATCCGCAACGCAATTTCCCGCTTACGTAAAGGGCAGGCATGGACTCGATTGGTCCCACTTCGCAAAGCTACATCTCGCAGCGGACCAAGCTGCACTACGCCGACTGGGGAAATGCGGATGCGCCGCCGCTGATCCTGCTCCACGGCGGGCGCGACCACTGCCGCAATTGGGACTGGACCGCCGAGGCGCTCCGCGGCGACTGGCACGTGATCTGCCCCGACTTGCGCGGCCACGGCGACAGCGAGTGGAACAACAACGGCCTCTACTCGACGATGGGCTACGTCTACGACCTGGCGCAGTTGATCCACCAGCTCGGGCTCGCCCCGGTGACGATCGTCGCGCACTCATTGGGCGGCAACATCGCCACGCGCTACACCGGGCTCTACCCCGACAACGTCCGCCGGCTGGTGGCGATCGAGGGGCTCGGCCCGAGCCCGAAGATGATCGAAGCGCGCCGGACACGGCCCTACGGCGACCAGTGGACCGGCTGGATCGACAAGAAGCGCGAGGCAAGCGCGCGCAGCCTCAAGAAATACGCGACCTTCGAGGATGCGCTGGTGCGGATGCAGGAGGCGAACAGCTACCTCACCCCCGAGCAGGTGCGCCACCTGACGCTGCACGCGGTGATGCGCAACGAGGACGGCAGTTTCAGCTGGAAGTTCGACCCCCACCTCCACTCCTGGCCGCCCGACGACATGCCCACCAAGGGCCAGCACGCGCTGTGGGGGGCGATCACCTGCCCGACGTTGATGATCTACGGCGCGGATTCATGGGCGAGCAACCCAGAGAAGGACGGGCGGTTGGAGCACTTCGGCGATAATGTGCGGGTGAGCGAATACGACCGCGCGGGCCACTGGGTGCATCACGACCGGTTCGAGGATTTTGTTGCGGAGGTGAGGGGGTTTATTGCCTAGCAAGGTCAGCCAAGCCCCGTGTCAAGCACGGGGTGACGGGTTGTTATAGGCACCACACACCACTCAAAAAGTCATCGTCAGCCTGTGCCTGACACGGGCCCTGGCTTTTCTTCCGCGCCACGGTGGCCCAAAAGTGGAACATGAGAGAAAAAGGCGGCTGGGTCTACATCATGGCAAACCGCTATCGCGGCGGCATGTACGTAGGCGTCACCGCCGACCTGATCCGCCGCGTCCACCAACACCGCGAGGGCACCGGCTCACAACACGCCGCCGACTTCCACAAGACCCGCCTCGTCTACGCCGAACGACACGAGGAAATCGAACCCGCCATCACGCGCGAGAAACTGGTCAAGAAATGGCGCCGCGAATGGAAATTCGCCCTGATCGAGGCCGACAACCCCGACTGGCGCGATTTGTGGGACGAGTGGTTCGCGCAGGCAACTGAGCAAAGCTAGCCAAGCCCCGTGTCAAGCACGGGGCGACAGGAGTTTTAGAGCACATTACCACACCAAGACTTATCGTCGGCCCGTGCTTGACACGGGCCTTGGCTTTTCTTCGGCACGACGCTGAGCTAAGGGAAAGGCACTTACTTGGCCCGACATTCGCGCGCACTCTTTAGACGGCATGTCGCAGAGTCCAGCCCGCCGATTTTTCCGTCAGTCTAAGCCAGCACTCTTGGTGTTGAGCGCGTTCGCTCTCATCTCTGCTGACCGGCCGTCCGATGCGCCGGCAATGGCGTTCTCTGCCTCGGCACATTTATCTATTTCGTCGAAAAAACTGGGGCGCAATGCCGTACGGGAGACCCAGAATTTCAGGCCAGAATCGCGAGCTATGCGCGCCGATTCGACGACTATTTCATCCGCAACACCGGCGGTGACCCAGCCCTTGTTGCGAGATTCAAGGACAGCCAGAATTTGAATGGTGTGGATCACGCGTACATTTGCCAAGGCGATGTCGCCGAAAGCTACGACCACTTCAAGGCGGCGGATGCTGACGAACTTGATAAAGGTATCAACGAATTCCTAGCGCGCGATGGGACGCCCAAATTCGGCGACTGTGTTTAGGTCGCCGCACAGTCTTCTAGCTCAAACTAAAGGGTCTCCTCAGGCCACAGTGCCCACCTCCCGCAGCTTTGCGATCTCCTCCACCCCCTTCCCCAGCGAGCCGAGAATCTCGTCGGTCTGGTCACCCGGCATCGGCGCGCGCTGCGGCGTCGCCGTCGCCGTCCCCGAATACCTCGGTGCCGGCGCAGGTTGCATCGCGCCGCCGACCTCGACGAACGTCCCGCGCGCCGCGTTGTGGGGGTGCGCGACCGCCTCGCTCATCGTCAGCACCGGGGCGTAGCAGACGTCGGTGTGCTCCATCAGCGCGTCCCACTCGCTGCGGGTCTTGGTCTTGAACAGGATGGTGAGCTTGTCCTTGAGCGCGCCCCAGTGCGCGCGGTCGTGCTGGGCGTCGAAGTCGTAATCGTCTTCGAGGCCGGCAATGCGGCGCAGCTCGGCGTAGAACTGCGGTTCGATGCTGCCGATGCTGACGAACTTGCCGTCGGCGGTCTCGTAGGTGTCGTAGAAGTGCGCGCCGGTATCGAGCAGGTTGACGCCAAGCTCCTCCGACCACACGCCCATGGTCTTCATCCCGTGCATCATGCTCATCAGCACCGCGGTGCCGTCGGTCATCGCGGCGTCGATCACCTGGCCTTCTCCGCCGCGCGCGACGCTGAGCAGCGCGGCGACCATGCCGAAGGCGAGCATCATCCCGCCGCCGCCGAAGTCGCCGACCAGGTTGATCGGCGGGGTCGGCTTGCCGCCCGCGCGGCCGAAGTGCGCCAGCGCCCCGGCGAGCGCGATGTAGTTGATGTCGTGCCCCGCATACGCGGCGTAGGGGCCCGTCTGCCCCCAGCCGGTCATTCGACCGTACACCAGCTTCGGGTTGTCAGCGAGCAGCTCGTCGGGACCCAGCCCCAGCCGCTCCATCACCCCGGGGCGGAAGCCCTCGATGATGCCATCGGCGCTGGCGGCGAGCATGCGGGCGAGCGCCACACCCTCGGCGCTCTTGAGATCGAGCGCGATCGACTTGCGCCCGCGTGCGAGCACGTCGTGGCTGGTCACCGGCTGCGAGCCCCCGCGCTTGCCCGACGCGCGGTCGATGCGGATCACTTCGGCGCCGTGGTCGGCCAGCATCATGCCGCAGAACGGTCCCGGCCCGATCCCGGCGAATTCGACGATCCGCAGTCCCTCAAGCGGCCCTGACATCCTCAGCGGCCCTTCCAGTTGGGCGCGCGCTTCTCGGCGAAGGCAAGCGACCCCTCGCGCGCGTCCTGGCTGACGAACACCGGAGCGATCAGCTCACCCTGGCGCTTGTAACGTTCGTCCATCGGCCAGCCGCGCGATTGCTTGACGATCGCCTTCGACACCCGGACCGCGAGCGGGCCGTTGGCGACGATCTTCTTCGCCAGCTCGAGCGCGCCGTCGAGCGCCGAGCCCTCCACGACCTTGTTGATCAGGCCAAGCTCGTAAGCGCGCTGCGCGTCGATGAACTCACCGGTCAGCGCCAGCTCCATCGCGATGCGCTCGGGGATCTGGTCGGGCAGCATCATCACGCCCCCTGCGGCCGCCACCAGCCCGCGCTTGGCTTCGGGAATCCCGAATTTCGCGCCCGCGTTGGCGACGACCAGGTCGCAGGCGATCATCAGCTCGAGCCCGCCGGCCAGCGCATAACCCTCGACCGCGGCGATCAGCGGTTTCTTCGGGGGTGCCTGGACCACCCCGCCGAAGCCGCGCCCTTCGACCGAGGGCGATTCGCCGCGCAGGAACCCCTTGAGGTCCATCCCCGAGCAGAACGTGCCGCCCGCGCCAGTAAGGATGCCCACCCGCAAATCGTCGTCGGCGTCGAGCCGGTCCATCGCCGCGGCGATGCCCTCGGCGGCCGCCTTGTTCATCGCGTTCTTCGCTTCGGGCCGGTTGATCGTGACGATCAGCACGCCGTCCCGCACTTCGGTGAGGAGTTCCGGGTTCTGCGGTTCTTGTGGCACGGCCATCTCCCATTTCGCTTTGCAACTGGTCTTGTGCGGGTTGTCCCTAAGGTTTACGCTTCCGTCAACCTGATTCCCTTGAACGAAGGACTTCCCGATGCCCGAAGCCTATATCATCGACGCGGTGCGCACCCCCCGGGGCGTGGGCAAGCCGGGCAAGGGCGCGCTGAGCCATTTGCACCCGCAGCATCTCGCCGCCACCGTGCTGAAGGCGATAAAGGAACGCAACCACCTCGACACCGCGACGGTCGATGACATCGTCTGGTCGACCAGCAGCCAGAACGGCAAGCAGGGCGGCGACCTCGGGCGGATGGCGGCGCTGTCCGCGGGCTACGACGTCAAGGCCAGCGGCACCACGCTCGACCGCTTTTGCGGCGGCGGGATCAGCAGCGTGAACTTCGCCGCGGCGAGCGTCATGAGCGGAATGGAAGACTGCGTCATCGCCGGCGGCACCGAGATGATGAGCTACACCGCGGCCCACGCAGCCGAGCAGGCCAACGCCGGCATCGCGCCGCGCCTGATGGGCAGCGGGCACGAGGCGCTGAACGAATTGCACCCGCAGTCGCACCAGGGTGTTTGCGGCGATGCGATCGCGACCATCGAGGGGATCGACCGCCAGGCGCTCGACGATCTCGCGCTGGTCAGCCAGCAGCGCGCCGACCGCGCGATTCGGGAAGGCCGCTTCGCCAAATCCTTGGTGCCGGTGCACAACCCCGACGGCTCGGTGGCGCTCGACCGCGAGGAATTTCCACGCCCCGAGACCACCGCCGAAGGGCTCGCCGCGCTCCAGCCGAGTTTCGGCAAGATCGCCGACTTCGAGATCGGCGGCACGACCTTCCGCAAGCAGATAAACCGCCGCTATCCCGACGTCGAAATTCAGCATTTCCATCACGCGGGCAACAGCTCGGGCGTGGTCGACGGCGCGGCGGCGCTGCTGATCACCTCGCCCGAATACGCTGCAAAGAACGGGCTCAAGCCGCGCGCCCGCGTGGTCGCCTATGCCAACCAGGGCGACGATCCGACGCTGATGCTCAACGCGCCGGTCCCGGCGGCGCAGAAAGTGCTCGACAAGGCCGGGCTGACCAAGGACGACATCGACGTGTGGGAGATCAACGAAGCGTTCGCGGTGGTCGCCGAGAAGTTCATCCGCGACCTCGACCTGCCGCGCGACAAGGTCAACATAAACGGCGGCGCGATGGCGCTGGGCCATCCGATCGGCGCGACCGGCTCGATCCTCGTGGGAACGGCGCTCGACGAACTCGAGCGCTCGGGCGGGCGGTACGGCCTGATCACGATGTGCGCGGCGGGCGGCATGGCCCCGGCGCTGATCATCGAGCGGATCGGCGAGGCCGACTGAAGCCCCGTCACCCAGTTCGTCATCCCCGCGAAAGCGGGGACCCATCCCGACGGTTGGTTACAGGCGTCGGTCGCAATGGTTGGGGCGGCAGGAGATGGGTCCCCGCTTTCGCGGGGATGACGGGTAAAGGCCGTTTTTTACTCCGTCACTTTGACAAGAGGCCCCTCGCCTGCTATTTAGTTTCAAACGAAACTACTGATCCGGAGACCTTGCCCATGGCCGACCTGTTCGAGAACCCGATCGGGCTCGACGGCTTCGAGTTCGTCGAGTTCTGCGCGCCCGAAAAGGGCATGCTCGAGCCGGTGTTCGAAGCCATGGGCTTTTCCCGTGTCGCCCAGCACCGTTCGAAGGACGCGCACCTGTGGCGGCAGGGCGGCATCAACCTGATCGCCAACTACGAACCCAAGAGCGCGGCGTGGTATTTCGCCCGCGAGCACGGTCCGTCGGCCTGCGGCATGGCGTTTCGCGTCCGCGATGCCCGCGCCGCTTACGCCGAGCTGCTCGCGCGCGGGGCCGAACCGGTGCAGGTCGAGACCGGCCCGATGGAACTGCACATCCCCGCGATCCGCGGCATCGGTGGGGCGATTCTCTACCTGGTCGATCGTTACGAGAGCGATGCGAAGGGCGGCCTGACGATTTACGACATCGACTTCGAATACGTGGAAGGTGCCGACAAACATCCGGAAGGCGCCGGCTTCAGCCACATCGATCACCTGACGCACAACGTCTATGGCGGGCGGATGAAGTACTGGGCGGACTACTACGAAACCCTGTTCAATTTCCGTGAGATACGCTTCTTCGACATCAAGGGGGAGTACACCGGCCTGACCAGCAAGGCGCTGACCGCGCCCGACGGCAAGATCCGCATCCCGCTCAATGAAGAGGGCAAGAGCGGCGGCGGCCAGATCGAGGAATTCCTGCGCGAATTCAACGGTGAGGGCATCCAGCACATCGCGCTGATTTGCGACGATCTGCCGGCGGCATGGGACCGGCTCAAGCAATTCGGCGTCCCGTTCATGACCGCCCCGCCCGAAACCTACTACAAGATGCTGGACGAGCGCCTGCCCGGCCATGGGGAGGACAAAGAAGCGCTTAATTCGCGCGGTATACTGCTCGATGGCACCACCGAAGGGGGCCAGCCCCGACTTCTGCTGCAGATCTTCGCCCAGGCGCAAGTCGGCCCGGTGTTCTTCGAATTCATCCAGCGCAAGGGCGACGAAGGGTTCGGCGAAGGCAACTTCAAGGCGCTGTTCGAGAGCATGGAACGCGATCAGATCGAACGCGGCGCGCTCAAGGTCGAGGAGCCTGCCCAATGACCACTCATCCCATCGCACTCGGCGGAATCCACCATGCCGCCTACCGCTGCAAAGACGCCAAGGAGACGGTCGAATGGTACGGCCGCGTGCTTGGCATGGATTACACCACCGCATTCGCCGAGGACCATGTCCCCTCCACCGGCGAGTACGATCCGTACATGCACGTCTTCCTCGACGCGGGTAACGGCAATGTGCTGGCGTTCTTCGAACTGCCCAACCAGGCCGAAATGGGTCGCGACGGGAACACCCCCGCCTGGGTCCAGCACCTGGCGTTCAAGGTGGCCAGCGAGGACGAGCTGCTCGCCGCCAAGGCCCACGTCGAGGCGCAAGGGATCGAGGTGCTCGGCCCCACCCACCACGGCATCTTCAAGTCGATCTATTTCTTCGATCCCAATGGCCACCGCGTGGAACTGGCGACCGACATCGGGACCGCCGAGCAATACGCCGAATTGAAGCGCGTCGCCCCGGTCATGCTCGACGAGTGGAGCCGCACCAAGAAAGCCCCGCGCCACGCCGACTGGCTGCACGAATTGGCCCGCAAGGAGCATGGTAATCCGGGTTAGCGTTACCGCTAAATTTACCCCTCCCGCCTTAGAGCGAAGCTCGAAACTGGCGGGAAAACCATGCGCGGCGAAAACAATCCGGATGTGTGCGTCATCGGCCTCGGCTATATCGGCCTGCCAACCGCGGCGGTGATCGCGCGCGCCAATTGCCGGGTAACCGGGGTCGACGTCAGCCAGCACGTGGTCGACACTATCAACCGCGGTGAAATCCATATCGAGGAAGTCGATCTCGACGGGCTGGTCCAGGGCGTTGTCCAGCGCGGCATGCTGGTTGCCTCGACCGAGATCGTCCCAGCCGACGTGTTCGTGATCGCAGTGCCGACCCCGTTCGAGAAGGACGGCCGGCACACCCCCGACGTGAGCTACGTCATCGCCGCCGCCACCAGCCTTGCCACGGTGCTCAAAAAGGGCGACGCGGTGATCCTGGAATCGACCTCGCCGGTCGGCACGACCGAGGCGCTGCGCGACCGGCTCGCCGCGCTGCGGCCCGATCTTGCGATGCCCGGCCTGACCGCCGGAACGCCCGACGTCTCGATCGCATACTGCCCCGAACGCGTGCTACCAGGGCGCATCCTGGAAGAACTGACGCACAACGACCGCTCGATCGGCGGGATCACTCCGCGTTGCGCGAGGAAAGCGCTGGCGTTCTACAAGCTGTTCGTGCGCGGCGCCTGCGTCACCACCGATGCTCGCAGCGCCGAAATGACCAAGCTGGTCGAGAACGCCTACCGCGACGTCAATATCGCCTTTGCCAACGAGCTGTCGATGATCGCCGACCGGATGGGATTGGACGTGTGGGAGGTGATCCGCCTCGCCAACCGCCACCCGCGGGTGAACATCCTCCAGCCGGGACCGGGCGTCGGCGGCCACTGCATCGCGGTCGATCCGTGGTTCATCGTTCACGGCGCGCCCGAGGAAGCCAAAGTCATCCGCACCGCGCGCGAGGTCAACGACGCCAAGATGCACCACGTGCTCGCCCGCGCGAGCGAGATTGTCGAGGCCAACCCGCACGTGCCGGTCGCCTGCCTCGGCCTCGCGTTCAAGGCCAATATCGACGATTTCCGCGAGAGCCCGGCACGTTTCGTGGCCGCCAGCCTCGCGCGCAAGTTCGGTGGCCGCATCCGCGTGGTCGAGCCCTATGCCAGCGCGCTGCCGATCGAATTCACCGATACCGGCGCTACGTTGATCGACATCGACACCGCGCTCGAAACCTGCGGCGTGCTGATCGTGCTGGTCGACCATGACCTGTTCCGCGTCGTGCCCGCCGAAGAGCGCAGCGGCGCGGTGGTTTACGACACGCGCGGCATCTGGCCGGGCACGGGGCGCGAGCCGTTACGGCCCCCGGTACGCCTCGCCAGCTAGTTCCTGACGAAGGCGGCGACCGCGTCGATCAGCGCGGGCCGGGTTGGAGAGGCTTCGGGCCGGGCAGTCTCCAAATCGCTCGCCAGCAGCAATCGCTCGAGCTCCGCATCGTCCCACGCGACGTGAATCCCGGGCCGGTCGGCCATCGCCGCGGCGGTCGCCATCTGATGGTCGTTGCGGTGCTCGCCGAGCGCTGCCCGCCGCGGATAGAGCACCAGCGGCTTTTGCGCGCGCATACCGGCGAAGATCGTACCGATGCCGGCGTGGCCGACGATTACCCGCGCCTCGTCGAAAAGCGCCGCCAGGCGATCGGGGGTGAGGAAGGTGTGCTGCTCGAGCGCCTTTGCTCCCGCCAGGTCGCCGCAGGTTTGCGCCACCACAAGCAGGCCGTGATCGGCCGCGATCCGGTCGAGCGCTTCGAGCAGGCGCGGGAACGGCAGCTGGGTGCCGACGGTCGCCAGGATCACAGCACCGAACCTGCATACTCGGCACCGCTAGCCTCGGCTACCGCGGGCCACTGGCTGAGCCAGCGGTGCGCGTGGCGCCGCGCCAGCCGCCCGGCCAGCGACATCTCATCGGCATTGGCGACGCTGTCGATCCACATCGTGCGCGCGCCCAGCCGCCGGCCCAGGGCAATCGCGAAGAACCCCGGCAGCGCGCCGGTGGTGACGATAGCATCGGGGCGCAGGCGCAGCAGCAGCCAGCCGATCGCCGCGGCGCTGCGAACTGCGTTCCACTTCTCGTTGCGGTTGCAGTCGGGGACTATGCGTGCGGTCTCGCCCGCCTGTTCGGCCAGGCCTGGCAGGGTAGTGGCGTAGGTCACCTCGGCGCCTTCGAAGGCCGGGCGCAACGTCATCAACTGCTCCCAGTGGCCGCCGCCCGACGCAATCGCCAGCACGCGCGGGGGGCGCGGGTCAACCATGTCGGCTGCGCCGCCCGACCTCCCGGATCCTCCAGGGATGCGCGTGGGCCAAGGCCGCAATCCCGACCAGCGCGGTCAGCCCGATGTCGAACACCCAATTAAGGCGAAGCGGCTGATAGAGAATGGCATCGACCGGGTGAAACGAGATAAGCCGCAAGGCAACCAACACCAGCATCGCCGCCGAGGCGCGCGTCGCCCAAAGGAGCGCACGCTCCACGCGCGCACCCGATCGCGTCGGGCGGAACCCGAGCAGTAGAGCAATCCCGGCCAACCCGCTTAGCGCCAGCACAGTCGCGGCGATCGGGCCCTGGATTGTGCGCCGCGCTTCGTAACCGATCCCGGCGTTGAGCCAGACGCGCATCAGATCGCGCACGCGGTCTTCGGCATTGAGCATGCGGCTCGCGGCCAGGATCACGAACAGGGCAGCGATGGCCAGCCAGATGGCGCGGCCGGGGCGCGACGCCCCTTCGCGGCCGGTCGAGACCGCGGCGTAAAGGCAGACGGCGCCGACCGCGAGATACAGTCCGGTGGCCGTTAGACTGAGCAAGTATCAGCTCGCATGCAAAATCACCTTCAAGCGCGTCGGAGTTCCTGCACGGTCGGTCGGCCGGTTTCAATGCCGCCATTACCCGGTGCCATCCCCCCAATCGTGTTGCGCTGCCGCAATTGGTCCGATAAGGATTCTTTCAGGATACGAGGGGTTAACTCTAAAATGTTGTCTGTACCGACCAGCCGCCTGGCGGCGGCCCTGACTGCCGTGCTGGCGCCCTTGTTCGTCCTGGGTGGTTGCGCGGGTACGCCGGAACCGGTGATCGGCCCCGTCGCGGCCCAGCCTGTCGAGGCCGCCGGGCAGGGCGATTTTTCGGCGGTCCAGTCGCCCGACTACCGTTTGCGCCCCGCCGACGTCGTCACCGTGACCGTGTTCCGCGAACCCGACCTGTCGGTCCAGCAGACCCCGGTCGGAGCCGACGGCCAGATAGCCTTGCCGCTGGTCGGGGCGATCCAGGCCGAGGGCCGAACGACCGCCGATCTGGCGCGCGCGGTCGAGTCCGTTCTCGCGGGGGGTTACCTCACCAACCCGCGGGTCGCGGTAAATATCATGCAGTACAATTCACATCGCGTGACCGTGGAAGGCGCTGTGAAGAAGTCCGGAGTCTTTACGTTTGTCCCAGGTGCGCGGTTGTCGTCGGCCATCGCCCAGGCCGAAGGACCCGACCGCATCGCGAAACTCGACCAGGTCGCGGTGTTCCGTCAGGCGCCAGGGGGGCTTACCGTCGCCAAGTTCGATTACCGCGCGGTCCAGCAAGGCACCATGATCGATCCGGTGCTGCTGCCAGGCGACCGGGTGGTTGTCGGCACCTCGGGCCTGTCGCAACTGTGGCAAGATGTGCTCAAGACCATACCGGCTTTCGCGTTCTTCACGCAAATCTGATTCGGATCGGCGACGCACATGAACGACCAGGCGCAAACCACTTCGGGTTCCGGCGAACCATCGCGATTCGACCGCTACACGACGAGTTCCGGGGACGGGCAGCCCGGCGGCGAGAAATTGATCGACCTGGCCACGGTGCGCGGTTTCATCTGGCGGCAGCGGTTCGTGCTTCTGGGCGTGACCGCCACGGCCCTCCTGCTCGGCTTCATCCTTACGCTGCTGGCGACGCCGATCTACGAGGCGCGCTCGGTGGTCCGGGTCGATCCGGAACAAAACGATATCTTCGAAGGCGAAAGCCTCACTCCGATGATCTCGGTGATGGCGCTGGACAGCTATCTCGCCACCGTCGCACGCGTGGTGGAAAGCCGTTCGGTGGCGACCCAGGTGGTCAATTCGCTCAAGCTCGACAAAAATGACGCCTTTCTCGGGATTGAACCGGGCGCCCGTCCCGAGGGCCTCAGCGACCGGCAGTGGACGGCCCAGCGGCTCGACATGGCGATCGACACGGTACTCGGCAACATCGATGCCGAAGTCCCGGCGCAGCAGCGTCTCGTCGAGATCGGCTACCGCTCGGACGACCCTCAGCTGGCGATGCAGATCGCCAACTCCTATGCCGACAGCCTGCTGACCGATGATTTGCGGCGAAGCCTGCAGAAGAATGCCTACGCGGAAACGTATTTGCGCAAGGAAATCGTCGGTTTGCGCGGGCGGCTCGATGATGCGCAGCGTCGCGCGCTCGGATATGCCCGTGCCAATGGGATTATCGGCGAATCGCTGCTTCCCACCACCGAGGGCGGTGGAAGCGGCGCTTCGCAGACTGTGACCGCGGCCAATCTCGGCGCGATCAGCGAACAAGCTTCCGAGGCCCGTGCGCGGCGAATCGTGGCCGAACAGACCTGGCGCGCGGTGGTTGGCACCGCGGCAGCCGACATGCCCGCGTTCATTCAAAGCGGCGCGGGGCAGAACCTCATCACTCAACGCTCGCAGCTCGAGGCGAAGCTTGCCGAGCTGCGCCAGCGGTATGGCCCCGAACACCCCGACATCACCGAATCGCAGGCCCAGTTGGCCGCGCTCAATGGGCAGATCAACCAACTCGGCGGCAACTTCAGGGAAAGTCTGCGCAACACCTACGAATCCGCCGCCCGGCAGGAATCGGTACTGCAAGGCGAGTTGCGCCGCATTTCGGGCGAAACGCTCGACGAGCAGGACCGGCGCGTCGCCTTCGATCAGCTCAATGACGACGCGTCGGCGCTGCAGACCCAGCTCGACGCGTTGCTGACCCGCTATAACCAGATCGCGGCATCGGCCAACGTCACGCCCAGCACGATCACCATGCTCGACCGCGCGGCACGGCCGAAAGGACCGGTATCGCCCAACCTGATCAACAACCTGCTCATCGCGCTGGTCATAGGTAGCGGGCTGGCGCTCGGCCTGGCTGTGCTGCGCGAGACGCTCGACGACCGGCTGCGGTCCGAAGAAGATGTCGAGAACAAGCTCGGCATCCCGCTGCTCGGCGTCACCCCGCTGGTCGACAAGGGCGAGGAGATGGGCGAATCGATCGCGCTGGCCGAGGCGCATTCGTCGATCCGCGCGGCGCTCGATTTCGCCCTGTCGAAGCCCGATCATAACATCGTGCTGCTCACCAGCAGCCAGAGCGTGGAAGGAAAGACGACCACTGCGGTGGCGGTTGCACGCGAATACGCCCGGCTGGGCCGCAAGGTGCTGCTGGTCGATGCCGACCTCCGGCGGCCAAGCGTGGCCGGTCGGTTCGGCTTCAAGCGGCCCGCCAAGGGCTTCGCCGAGGTGCTCGCGGGAGATGCGCTGCTCAAGGACGTGCTGCTCGACAGCCCCACTCCTGGGCTTGATATCCTGCCGGTTGGTGCGATCCCGCCCAACCCGGTGGAAGTCATTTCGTCGCCGCGCGTCGATGAGTTCTTCGACCACTACCGCAACGTCTACAACCTGATCCTCATCGACAGCCCGCCGATCGTCGGGCTGGCCGACGCGCCGCTGCTGTCGCGGGTGGCGGACGGGGTGGTCTTCGTGGTGGAATCGAACCGCGCGCACTTCGGCCAGGCCAAGACCGCGCTTCGCCGGCTGCGGGACGGCAATGCCAAGATGCTCGGTGTGGTGCTTACCAAGTTCCGCGCACTCGATGCGGGCTACAACTACAACTACAACTATTCGTACTACACATACGGCAGCAAGGCGAAGGACTGACGGTCCCGGGCGGCAGGCACAGGTCTGCCGCCAACCTCTTCGGATTATTCCTGCCGGCTTCGCACCTGTTGATAGTGATCGCAGCCCGCTCTGGCTGGTCTTGGCCCCGGTCGGCGACCACGTTCTTGCGCGGCGCACGCAAATAACATTTTCCTACAGGCAATTCGGTCCATATAGGCGTGTTCCTCTTTTGTTCGAGACGAGGAACCTGCTCCATGACCACCGACCTCTACGCTTCCGCCGCCGATAGCCCGATGGCACCCGCCGAGCGCTGCTTCGCGGTGACCCCGCACGACACGGCCACACTCGCCCAAGCGACCAAGGCGTTGTTCGTCGGCACGGGTGGCGACGTGACCTTGCGCAGCGTCTTCGGCAGCGAGGATGTCGTGTTCAAGAACCTGGCGGACGGTTCGATGATCGACGTGCGGGTCAGCGCGGTCCGTGCGACCGGGACTACCGCCGCCGACATCGTCGGCCTCGCCTGATGGGCCGCCTTGGTTTTGGCGCCGGCCGTTTCCGTTCTCGGCGGAGCGCTCCGGCGTCCGCGAGCCCGGCCGCGGACGCTCCGCCGGCGCTCATCTCGCCCGCCGCCGCATGGACCGGCGCGGCGGGCAGCGGGTTCACCACGATCCCCGTCAACCCCGTCCGCACCACCGCCAAGCCCGCGCTGCGGATCATCACCCCGCCCAACCAGGCGTTCGACGACGAACTGCTGGTGGGCGTCAGTGCCTGGGCGAACGACAGCGGATCGCTGCTGACCAACTGCGGACTGGTCAAGGTGACGGCGCACTACGAGGGCACCAGCACCGACATTCTTGAGCCCAGCTTTCAGACCTTCAACGACGCCAACGGGGTGGCGCGGACATACTTCGGGTGGTGGATCAGGCTGAAGCGGGTCGGCGACGGGTTCGCCCGGCTCTATTTCGAGGCCGAGGCGCGCGATGCGACAATGCAGAAGCGGGTGATCGGCCCGTTCGCCTTCCTGCCGCGCTCGGCTGCCAGCACTTACACCCACGACTTGACCATCGCCCCATCGCAGGCGGTCATTGCCGGAAGCCGCTATCAGACGCTGCTTGCCGCGCTCAACTACATCTACAACCAGGCGTCCGCCGATAACGTCCGCATTCGCATCGTGGAGGCAGGCACATACGCCTTCGCTCCTGGCGTCTTTCCCAAGGTCCTGGGGCCCGACAAGGGGCGCATCCTGCTCGAGGCCACCGTGCCCGTCACCCTCGCCAACCCCGCGTGGGCGAATTCGGCGGTCAGCACGCTGGGGCTGGTAACATTTTACCCCCGGGTCGAGCCGATGCACATTCGCGGGAACAACATCACGATCGATTTTTCGTGGGCCAACAGTTTCTACCTCTCCGGCTCGAATCTCAGCTGGTTCGACGGGGTGAACTTCATCATCTCGGCAGGCGGTCAGTCGCTGTTCTACAAGGCGCTGCGCGGGGCGGCGGGATACATGGTTTTCGGCAACCAGTTCTTCACCGAATGCACCTTCACCGGAATACCGCACCCGATGATGAACGCCAAGCTGGCGCGCGGCTGCACCATGATCGACTGCTGGAGAGACCTGGTAAACAACGTCGATCTGCTGATCGGCTGCACGTCCGATGGCGGCGACAACACGACCTATCGCACCCCCCTGGCGGCGATGACCGTGACATATGGCGGCGCGGGCGCAACCGCGACTATCGAGGGCAGCGGCACAGCGACAACCAACCGGGTGTTCACGATGAAGGTCGATGGGGCGACAGTCGGCACTTATACGATCCAGTTCGCCCTCGCGACGCACGCGACCGGGGCGAACTACGAAGTCGCGCACCTGGTCGCCTACATCAACACCCTGGCGGGGTGGACCGCCACGCTGCTCGACAACAGCTATCAGGGCACCACGCTCTACCTGGGCGGAGCGGCGCTTCCGAGCGCCAGCTTTACCGCCACCAGTGTGAAGGCCACGACGCTCACGCTTTACACCGCGTTCGACATCCACTCCGACCTTTCGCAGACCGAAAACAAGGAAAACTTCATCCTCGCCGACAACCTCGTGACGGACGCGCAGGCGCAGCTGATCTTCTTCAAGGGCGCCCCGGTGAAGGACGGGATCGTGGTCAACAATGCGCTCGACACCGATCCGGTGATGGGAGTGTTCTCACAGTTTGGCGACCTTCATTACCATATCGTGGTGGCGCACAATTCGTGGTCGCAGCAGGGTTTTTGGTTCCGCACCGACTTCAGCGGCGCGAGCCCAGCGGCAAAATACAACCCGGACGGGTATTGCCTGTTCGCCAACAACGTCCTGCCGTCACTGGCGTGGATTACCACGGTCGATGCGAATCTGGTCATCAAGGACAACCACTTGTTCACCGGAGGAGTGGCGCCGAGCGGGGCGACCGGCACCACCATCGGCGGGACGATCGGCACGCTGTTCACCGACGCGCCGAATGGTAACTTCACACCGCTGGGAGCGCTGCTGACGAACATGAAAACGTCGGTGGTCAAGTTTGACCGGGCGGCAGCGCAGCGTGGGGCGAAAGAGCCGGCGGGCGCGCTGGCGGGATAAGCCCAGCCTGCGCCGGACGATTCAGCGCCTGCGGTTACCCGCTAGGCCTTTGCACGGGGCCGGGGCGCCAGCCCCGGCACCCGGCGCGCAATGGGCCACTCCGCGATCCGCCTGCGAGGCTCATCGGGCAACTGCCAGATTGCAACCACTATGGCCACTAAACACAGGACAGTGGCGATAACTAGCGACTCCCGCCAACTTGTAGAGGTGGAACCGTGAAAGAAGGCCACTGCGACCAGAAGTGTCGGAATCGTAACCCCCCGCCATAAGCGGGAATCAGCTATGTCTGCTCGCCAGATGAAAATTGCGGCATCTACAAGGCATCGTACTGAATACGCGACGGCGATACCTGCCAAGCCAAAGACAGACCCGAAACCAAATAACAACAGGAAGTACAGCGGTATTTCGAAAACGTGGGTAAGCGCTCCAAATCGCGGATCGCCCCGCGCCTGCACAAATGCGAACGCGACCAAGGCATAGCCATTGAACCAGCACCCGATCATCAAGATTTGACCGATCAGGATCGACCTGGGGTCGAGCGCAGGACCGAGCCAGAGTTCGAGCAATGGACCCGCTAGGCAGATTATGCCGACAACGACTGGTGCGAAAAGCAACCCGACAAGGACCGTGTATTCGCCGCAGCGCGCCCGCGCACTGGACTCGTCCTCGGCGGCAAAACGGGGGAACAGGGCCTGCGAGAGCATGGTGGGGATAAGTTGCAAGCGAAATGTGATCAAAGATGGAATGACGTACGCGGTAACGGCCGCCGCGCCGTACAAAGTTCCGATCACAAATCGGTCGGAATAGACCATTAACGGGCCGATGAAGGCCGTTATCATTACCCACGATCCGAATGTGCTCAAGTGTCGTATCTCTGAGCGGACTAGGCGTATCGGTTGCTTCTTGAGCGCAAAGTTCCACACCCCGGCGGCGAGTACGACCACCAGGAATAAACGGGAGACGAGCGAAGCGAGAATGAGGTTTGTGAGATTTGGGCCGAACACGAGCGCGACGAGCAACGGCAGGATCTGCAATGCCAGCGTGCTGACGAATTGGCCGGCGGACAGAAGTCCGAAACGCTCCAGACCGGTCAACACCCCTCCCAGCACCCCTGAGAGGGCCATCGTGGAGACGCAAAGCGACAGAGTTATTGCCGATTGCAGCAACTCCCCGCGCAATAGTCCGTCGACCTCGAATGGACCGGCGAAATACCATCTTGATGCGAAGTAGGTAGCCACACTGACCACGACACCGATGACCGCGATCATCGCCAGCCCCGACCAGACCACTCCTGCAAGTTGGCTGCGATCGGACTGGGCGGTCGCTGCGATGCGTTGCGTTATCGCCCGCCCGATTCCAAAGTCAGCTTGCCCGAAATAGGCCAGTAGCAGCCAGGAAATCGAGAGCGCGCCGTACCGGGCCGGGCCGATCGTCTCAAGATACAGCGGGACGGTGATGATACTGGCGAAAAGCGGGACGACATTGCCGACGAAGCCGTAAATGGTATTGCGCGCGATGCTCATTGATTATGGACCCGCGCGCACGACGCGGAGACGGGGGACAGGCGGAGTTCGCCCCCGGTCGACAAGCGTGGTTGCATGCGCTCCACTTCTACGGATAAGCCCATTGGATGGCCGATAATTCCTCTACCGTATTCCAATATGCTGACAAGCCGCGCGGCTACTTCGAAGGCGCCAGGCACGACATCGTGGCCGCACTGCCGCATAACCCGCAGGCCACCATCCTGGAGATCGGCTGCGGCAATGGCGCGACTGGGATTGCGGCCAAGGCTGAGGGTCGCTGCGCCCGGTATATCGGCGTAGAGTTGGCGCCCGGACCGGCCCAGTTGGCACGTACGAAGCTCGACCAGGTGATCCTCGGCGATGTGGAAATTCTCGACTGGTCGAGGATCCCCACGCCGGTGGATGTCGTGATCCTGAGCGAGGTGCTGGAACACCTCGTCGATCCCTGGGTCGTGGTGAATAAAGCCTACAAGTTGCTTCGCGAAGGGGGGAAGATATTCGCCAGTTCCCCCAACATTGCGTCGATGAGCGTCCTGATGGCGCTGCTCAGGGGCCAGTTCGACTACCAAGAAGCCGGTGTGATGGACCGAACCCATTTGCGATGGTTCACTCCGCTGACCTATAGCGCAATGTTCGAAGATGCAGGATTCGATACTATTTCTATCGGCCCCCTAGCACCGCTTCGATGGAAGTGGCGCGCTGTAAGCAAATTATTAGCAGGACGGTTTAAACATCTTGGGGCAAACCAAATCATGTATGTAGGACAAAAATAAGGGACCTTTATACCTAGCTAGCCAAAAAGAGTTTGGCACCGTTGCCGGATATGGCTAGTTAGGTTTTATGACCGACAAACCTGAAACCGTTAGCCTCTATCAGTTCTTCCAGCGCTTCCCCGGCGAGGAAGCCGCAAGGGCCTATTTCGAGGGCAATCGCTGGAATGGCGAGGTGTCTTGCCCGCATTGCGGCAGCCTCTCGGTCGCTGCGATCAAGAGCCTCAAGCCCATGCCCTACCGCTGCCGCGACTGCCGCCAGCATTTCAGCGTTCGCACCGGCACCGTGTTGGCCGAAAGCCGCCTGCCGCTGCACAAGTGGCTCATGGCGATCTACATGATGACAACCGCGCGCAAGGGCATCCCCTCCACGCAAATGGCCCGGGAACTCGGTATCACGCAAAAGTCAGCCTGGTTCCTCGCACAGCGCATTCGCGAAACTTGGCTTGCCAGTAGCGGCGAAGGTCCGATGGGCGGCGACGTTCAAGTTGACGAGACTTACATCGGCGGAAAGGAGCGCAACAAGCACGGCTCCAAGAAGCTGCACGCGGGGCGTGGTCCTGTCGGCAAAACTGCCGTTCTCGGCATTCGTGACGAAAACGCCCAAGTGCGCGCCGTTCCGGTTGCCGACACTACGGCACCGACGCTCAAGGGCTTCATCAAGGCCAACGTCCCGGTCGGTGCGTTTGTGACCACTGACGAACACGCCGCCTATCGCGGGCTTCGCAGCGACGGTTACAAGCATTTTTCGGTGAACCATTCCGCTGGCGAATACGTCCGCGACTTCTGCATCCACACCAACGGCATCGAGAGCTTCTGGGCGCTCCTGAAGCGGGGCCACTACGGTATCTACCACTACATGAGCGCCAAGCATCTACACCGCTACGTCAACGAATTTGCGTTCCGCCAGAACACCGCGCAGGCTGGCACGATGGGCTTCATCGACCAGACCATTGGCCGCATGATCGGCAAGCGCCTCACCTACAAGGGCCTTATCCATGCCTGACGACAAGAAGATCATTGAACCTATCGCAGCGCCATTCGACGCGGTCGCAAGGGCGATGGTGACTCCCGCCACCACATTATCCAATAATACCAAAGCCTTAACTACGGTTTCAGACCAAAGGCCAGCCACCCCCCAACAGGGGGTCTTGGACCTTGGCATCGAGGTCGAGCGCGTTGTCGGCGGTATTGAGATGGGCGTGCTCGAAAACGGCATCCCCTACCTCACTCAGCGCGGCCTTGCTGAGATGACTGGCGCCGCCCGGCGCAGCATACAAGAGCTCACAGAGGAATGGCAGGAAGCCCAGACCACCAATGTCTGGCGGGGGCGAATGCAGTTCTTCCGCGACTATCTGACTAAGGCCGGATTCGACGAGCCGAGCCTGTTCATGGAGATCGCCAAGGACGGGACCCCGCACTATGCCTACCCGGACATGGTTTGCATGGCGATGGTGGAATACTTCGCCTTCGAGGCCCAACGAACCAATGAGACCGCGCTCACCAATTTCCGCAATCTCGCGCGCTATGGCCTGCAAAAGTTCATTTACGACGCCCTCGGCTACACACCGGAAGACCCGTGGAAGCTGTTCAACGCCCGCGTTTCGCTCCTCAAAGACAGCGTCCCCCTCGGCTATTTCAGCGTGTTCAAGGAAAGCACCGGCCTTGTGGTCGATCTCATCAATGCAGGTTTGCCGGTCAATCAGCACACCATTCCGGACGGTAGCGTGGGCGGCACGTGGGGCCGCTACTGGACAGCCAACAAGCTAGCTGAGAGATATGGCGAGCGGGTTGAATACCCGCACTATTACCCCCCAGAATACCCGCAGAGCGCCAGCAATCCGCAGATGGCTAACGCCTACCCAAATGAGGCGTGGGCCGAATTTCAGAGCTGGTTCCGGTCGGTTTATTTGCCGACGAAATACCCAGTCTACATCCTTAAGAAAGCCAGCCTCTTGCCGGGCGGCGCGGGCGAGGCCCGTCAGCTTGCTGCGATGTATGAGTCCAAGGCAATCGCGGACAAGAGAGGCTAGTCGCCTTTGCTGCTGCTACCGAACAGGTAGCCAAGGATAAGGCTGATCGTGCTCATCAGGGCGGAAAGCGTCTCCGCGAACAGGTTCCATTCGCTGTAGCGGAAAATCAGGATTCCAACGAACGCTAGCAGCACGATCGCCACTATCGCCGCTATGTTCCCCGGCTTCTCAGACTTCGACCCCCAGACCGCTCCAACCCATCCCAGCTTCGCTTTGTGCATGTTCTCTTCATGCGCGAAGAGCGCCACCTCATTCCTCGCCGTTTGATCGGGCTTGGGCGGCGCGACCGTGACCTCAGACAGATCGTCCAAAGTGGCGGGGGGCAGCGGTTGTTCTGCTGACGCATCATCAGCCATGCGCAGCCAATTCCCTAAAGTGGTCGCGGATCAAGTTGTTCGGAATCTCGGGCCACCCGTTCGCCTTCGTAATCGACCAGGGTGTCCCGGGTTGGTGCGTGAGAGACGAGAGCTGGAGCGCCGTAAAGTGTCCGTACTTTTGTATCACACGATTGAGAATTTCGTAGAAACCAGTGTTCGATTCCGCGACGACAAACGCCTTTTCCTCGTTGCCCGCCCATGACTTTGCGTAGTCCGTGATCGGGTTGTTCCGATACGGCTTCAGGATATGGTAGAGGTCTTCCTCGACCGGCCCGTAGGGCCATGCCTCGAAACGCTCATCAATGAGCGGCTCGTCTCTGATGGCCAAGTTCCACCCGTGGGCGAAATACACCAGCTTCTGCATTTTCATGGGCGAGATGGTCGCAACCCCATTGCGGAAATCCGCCTGGAGAAAGCTGTTCGCTACATGTTTGATGGGCAAGGTGGCCATGATCGGTCTCCGTTCCCTATATGGCCCCTTTGCCGAGAGGCGGCAAGGGCGGAGAAATCGGGCGGCTAGCTAGGTATATAGGTCCCAAAAATAACGCAGGTCCGCGTCTCTGGCGGTCACTCATATCCGGCGGCTCGCGCGATCCGCGGTGCATCTGCGAGCAAGTGATCCTTGGGTATCTTTGCCTTAAAGCGCCGCCACTGGGTCCGCCATAAAGACCAGGGGACTGGGGCAATTACACAGCACACAGTATGAATGGGCAGCTTTGCACGCCACTTCTCCCGCATATAATAATATGCGCGCGCATAGCTCCCCCTTAGCGACCGCAGCGGGCGATTATTGTGCACGACCGGCAATTCAACCGCCCATGCGCTTCTCTTCATTGCCCAAGCGGTTTGCACCAAGTCGGTGCCGTACATGTGAAATTCCCGCAGATTCTCGTCGAACCGATAGCCGTCAGGCCGTCGCAGAATCAGAAGCAGTTCATCCAGCGAATCGACTGCCGCTGCGGGGGCTCCGGACTGGCCCAATTCCCGTCCCATCGCCACGTCCCAGACCCGTCCTACATGCCGGCCTTGCGGCGTAACGCCATAGGGACCCGCGACCATCCAGTCTGGGTGGGCGACAGTTAGATCGCAAAGCACGGCGATCATTCGATCGAGAAACCCCGCCGGCAGATAAACGTCCTGATGCGCCAGCAGGCACACAGGCGCGGCGGTTCTGGCTAATCCGGCATTGTAGGCTTCCGGCATCGATCGCGCCCCGACTTGGGTAAGGAGCGGTATCCGGCGAGATGCGATGTCGGGGGAACGGGCAAGGCAGCGCGCCAGAGTATCCTTGTTGTTTACCGCCGCGATTACGCAAAAGTCTTGATCGCTAAACGTGCGGCCAGTTGAATTCACCGACCGCTGCGTCCAAAATCGGTTGTCTGCCCAGCCACGCCTGATGGGGCTTCGGCCACTAGCGGCGACGCGGGATCGAGAACCAACGCGCCCGAGCGGTCTAGCCGCACACCTCCTGCAAACGTCGCTAGGATCCCAACCAGAATCATGAACCACACGTTCGATTCACCGAAAAAATTGACGGTCATCGCGATAACCAGGAGGACGGCCATGCTCAGATTGAGGCAATTTCAAGGACTTCGCCGCAGGTTCGCGATCGGCGCCGAGCGAAAGCCGCCCGCTGCTTGCCTTCCGGCTCGATTACGACCTGACCGCCACTGCCGCACGGGGCGCCTCGAGCGCGGGCGGGCTGGTGTCCGCCACGATCGTTTATGGTAACTTTGCGGTTAACGGCAGCGCCCGGGCAAGCAGCGATCCGCAATTCGGTTCGCCCAAGCTCTTGCGGCTCGACACGACCGCGCGGCTGGCGGCGCCCGCGCACGGCATGAGCGCCTCGCTCGGCGATTTCGTCAGCGCGGGCAGCCGCAGCCAGCGCGCGTTGCGGATGGGCGGGATCCAGGTCGCTTCGGACTTCGAATTGCGACCCGATCTCGTCACCGTGCCGCTGCCCGGGTTTTCGGGCAAGGTCGCGGTGCCGACCACGGTCGACGTGCTCGCCGGAGACCAGCGCTACAAGCTGGGAGAAGTTGCGCCAGGCGACTTTACGGTCCGCAATGTTCCGACCCAACCGGGTCGGGGCGAGGCGTCGGTGATCCTGCGCGACGCGCTGGGCCGCGAGGTGGTGCAGACCGCCAAATTCTACGTCTCCGACGTGCTGCTCGCGCCCCGGACAATCGGCTACGCGATCAACGCCGGGTTCGTCCGACGACGATACGGCTTCGCCGGCAACGATTATGGACAATTCGCGGCCACCGCCTTCGTCAGGCGGGGGCTTTCGTCGCGTCTGACGATGGAGGCTAGCGGCGAGTGGACCCGCGGCGTTGCAAACGGCGGGTTGCGGGGCGACTTCGTGCTGGCCAGAGTCGCGCTGGCGACGGTGGAAGCGCGGGTCAGCCGCGACTTGACCGCCGGAACGGGCACGTTGATCCAGGTCGCGCTCGAATCGGTCGGCGAAAAGTTGGGCGGAAGCATCCGCGCGACTTTGCCCAGCCGCAGTTACCGTGATGTCGCCACCCGGCTGGGCGACGACCCGCCGCCGCGCGAGTTCGCCGCACAGGCTTTCTACCGCCTTGGCGCCAACGCCGACGTGCAGTTCGCCTATGCGCGGCAGGATTATCGCAGCCTGCTTCCGCTGGGCCTGCGCGAGCCGCGCAGCGAAGTGCTCAACGCCAACGTCCGTACGCGCCTATCGGAGCGCGCGACGGTGTTCGCCGGCGGCGGCGCGCGGCGCGGACAGAGCGGGACCAATTACTCGGCGGCGATCGGTCTCTCGCTGAGCCTGGGAGGACGAACCAATGCCGGGGTCTATGGCAGCTACGAGGGCGGCCGCTTCGCCGGGGCTGCGACGTACAGCCACGATGCTCAGCGTGACGGCGAGATCGGTTATCGCGCGGCCGCCAACGTCTCGGGCGGCAGCCAGCGGCTGACCGGCGGGCTCACCTGGCGCGACCGGCGCGTACTGGTCGATGGCCAGGTCGAGCAGGTAAACGGCGCGTTCGCCGCGCGGGCCAATGCGCGCGGAACGCTGCTGCTGGCGGGCGGCACGGTCTACGCGCGCAACCAGACCGGCGGCAGCTATGCACTGGTGCGCACCGGCACCGTCGGCGGCATCCCGATCACGCGTGAAAACCAGGAAGTCGGCGTGACCGACCACCGCGGCCGGCTGCTGGTGCAAAACCTGCCCGCGCAGGCGACGGTCAAGATCGACGTCAAGGCCGACAAGCTGCCGGTCGACGCCCTGGTGCGCGAAACCACCAAGTATATCCGCGTCCCGCGCCGCGCGGTGGCGGTGGTCGACATCGAGACGCTGCGTTTCCGCCCGGTCATCCGCCAGCTGGTCGATGCGGCCGGCCAGCCGCTGCCGGTGGGCCTGCCGGTGCGCGCGCTGCCCTCGGACGAACGGACGATCGTCGGCTTCGACGGCCTGGCCGAGATCAACGCCGGCAGCGACGACCGCCGCCTGGTGGTCGGCCATCCGGGCGAGCTGTGCGTGGTCGAACTCGCGGGGGTCAAGCTCGAGGGTGGCGGCAACGCGCCGCTCGCCTGCCGGCCTTATACCATTGCGGGTAGCGACCCGGCGGCGGCCGGGGGGCTGGCGGGGACCGAAAACGGCGCCAGGCGCAAGCGCCCGCGCAATCCCGCCAGGCGGGCGGCGGATGCGGTCGCGCTCAGTTCCCCTTGATGTACTTGATCCGCTTGTCGGGCGCGGGTGCCGGGCGGTGGATCGTGCGGGTGCGGGCGACGGTCCGTTCGCGCACCGGCACGTCGACCCATTCCTCGGTCACCGTCTCGCGCACCACCTGCCGCTGCGGCACCGCGACGAGCACCGGCACCATCATGTAGCCGCCATAGCCGTAACCGTATCCGGAATGGCCCTGGCCATACCCCGGGTAGCCGTACGAATAGCCGGGCTGCCCATAGCCCTGTTGGCCGTAACCGGGCCCGCCATAATCGGCCATGTAGCGGTCGAGATGCCAGGCGCAGTCGTCCTCGCGCCGCCGCTCACCCGCCGCACCGACCGCCGAGCCGATCGCCAAGCCGGCGAGCGCGCCAACCCCACCACCGAGCAGCGTACCGGCAAGCCGCTCCGATCCCCACGCGCGGTTGCCGATCACGCCTCCCGCCACCGCGCCGAGCAGTCCGCCGATCACGCCCGCGCGGTCCTTGCGCTTCACCCCGCGAATACGGTCGTTGCACTGGTCGAGCCAAGACTCGCGGTCGAACCGCGCCGGCATCATCGGCCCGGCGCCGGCGTGGTGCGGATAGGCTGCGCCGTATGCTCCCGGCCCCTGGGGATAGCCCGCGTGAGGATAGCCGAGAAGGGGAAGTGCGGCGTGCGGCTCGGGATAGCGCTCCTCGACCAATTCGCGCTCGTAGACCTCATCCGCGGCCATCGGCGCATCGTGCGGCAGCGGCTGGACCACCGGATCGCTGTCGAACACCACCGGCCCGTCCGGCGCGGGATGCGCGTAATCGTATTGACCGTCCGGGTGGGCGGCCGCGGGTACGGCGGCAAGCGCGACGGCAGCGGCGGAAAGGGCGAGCGAGCGGCGGGTTGCGGTCATGCGCGGAAGTTTCCCTGTCTGCGCGCTACCGGTTCAGGGCCCAATTCAGGGCCGAGTCGGGCGCGTTAACGGAAAATTTAGCATCCCTTTGGGTGCAGGCCAAAGGAAGCGCGCATGCCCTGTCCCGAAACGGGCCGATTATATGCGGTCGGCGAGCAGCGCGGCGAGCGCTTCGATCCCGGCGGCATCCTCGCGGTCGAACCGCGCGGGCGTCGCGCTGTCGAGGTCGATCACCGCCACCACTTCACCGTCGCGTATGATCGGCACCACCAGTTCCGACCGGCTGGCCGCGTCGCAGGCGATGTGCCCGGGGAAGGCGTGAACGTCGGGCACCAGTTGAGCCGTCCCGCTTGCCGCCGCCGCGCCGCACACGCCAGTGCCGAACGGGATGCGGATGCACGCCGGCCGCCCGGCGAACGGGCCGAGCACGAGCTCCTCGCCAATTGCCCGATAGAATCCCGCCCAGTTGAGATCGGGCAGGTACTCCCACAGCAGCGCCGCGACATTGGCCATGTTGGCCACACCGTCGGGCTCGCCGTCGGTCAATGCGGCCACGGCGCCGTGCAACTGGAGATAGAGCTCGGGCTTGGGCAAGGCGGGGTCGGGGCGGAAATCGTACATGGCGCGCGGGCCATAGCGCAGCGCGGCGTTGCCGCAAGGGACAGAGGCGTCTAACGACCGCAAGCATGAGCATCGGCCGCAAGATCCTCGCGGGCACCCTCGTCGTGGTCCTCGTGATCATAGGCGTCGCCGCCTACCTCCTAACCCCCGATCGCGCGCGCGTGCCGATCGGCCAGGTCAGCGGGACCGACCCCAACCTGCTGCGCCCGCGCGCCGAGAGCTTCCCCACGGTCGGCATCGCCGAGCCGGTGGGCTGGAAGGCCAACGAGGTGCCGGTCGCGGCGCAAGGCCTGGCGGTGACGCGGTTCGCCGACGGCCTTGCCCACCCGCGCACGATGTACGTAATGCCCAACGGCGACGTGCTGGCGGCTTTGACCAACCGTCCGCCCTCCAAGGGCCCTGGCGGGATCACCGGCATGGTCATGGGCCTGCTGTTCAAGAAAGCCGGCGCCGGCGTGCCAACGCCGAACAAGATCGCGCTGCTGCGCGACGCCGACGGTGACGGCAAGGCGGAGCAGAAGGCGATGCTGTCGCACCCGGCGCTGTCGTCGCCCTCAGGCATGGCGTACAAGGACGGCATGCTCTACGTCGCCAACCACGATGCGCTGCTGGCGTTCGCCTACCAGGAAGGCGCCACCGCGCTGACCGGCACGCCGAAGAAGCTGATGGACCTGCCGCCGGCCGGCAACCACTGGATGCGCAACATCGCGCTCTCGCCCGACGGCAAGCATATCTACATCGCGGTCGGATCGGCCTCGAATATCGCCGAACGCGGGCTCGAGGAAGAAAAGGGCCGCGCGGCGATCTGGGACTACAACCTCGAAACCGGCCGCCAGCGCCTGTTCGCGGCGGGCCTGCGCAACGCCAACGGGCTGGCCTTCAGCCCATGGAGCGGCGAACTGTGGACCGTGGTCAACGAACGCGACATGCTCGGGTCCGACCTCGTACCCGACTACCTGACCAATGTGCCGATCGGCGCGCAGTACGGCTGGCCGTGGGTGTGGTGGCGCAGCAACTTCGACGAACGGGTCGACCACCCCACGCCCGAAGGGTTCAACCCCGACTATATCCGCATCCCAGAATACGCGCTCGGGCCGCACACCGCGCCGCTCGGGCTGGCGTTCACCGGGGGTGGATCGACGCTTGGCAACCGCTTCGGCGCGGGCGCGGTGATCGCGCGGCACGGTTCATGGAACCGCGAGCCCAAGTCGGGCTACGACGTGGTCTATGTCGCGTTCGACGCGCGCGGCAATCCGGTGGGCCAGCCGATGCCGGTACTGACCGGGTTCCTCGCCAGGGACGGCAAGACCACGCGCGGCCGGCCGACCTGGGTCGCCTTTGCAAAGGACGGCGCGCTGCTGGTGACCGACGACACCGCCGGGATCGTCTGGCGGGTGACCGCGCCCGGCGCCCAGCGCGCCGCGGCGATCACCCCACTAAGCGGAACGCGGTTGCCGCCCCAGCGCGAGCTGCGCGGCGGCACCGCCACTTTCGGCGAGGATTTCGCCAGGCAGGCGCCGAACTAGAGCGCCCGCCCCGCCCGCCCGGCGAGTTCGGTGACGAACTGCCACGCGGTGCGGCCCGAGCGCGCGCCGCGGCGTTTGGCCCATTCGAGCGCCTCGCTCTGCTCCCACGCCAGCCCCAGCGGATCGGCATAGGCGGCGACGATCGCCAGGTATTCGTCCTGGTCGGCGTTGTGGAACCCGACCGACAGGCCGAAGCGGTCCGCCAGCGCCTGCAGGTCGTCGATTGCGTCGCGCGGGTTGGCCGGCCCATCGCCATCAACGTATCCCTGTTCGGCCAGATGGCGCGGAACGATCGCCCGGCGGTTGCTGGTGACGGCAAGACGGACGTTGACCGGGCGCGCCTCGACCCCGCCTTCGAGCCACGAGCGCAAGTTTCGCGGGCCGACCGAATCGCCCTCCGCGAAGCCGAGATCGTCGATGTAGACGAGGAAGCTGCGCGGGGCGCGGCCGAGCGCGGCGAACAGCGCGGGCAGGCTCGCCAAGGCGTCGGCGGCGACCTGGATCAGCGCCAGCCTGCCCGGCGCGGCGTCCTGCGCCGCGATCGTCGCGGCGCGGACCAGCGCGCTCTTGCCCATACCGCGCGCACCCCACAATAGCATGTCGTGCGCCGCGCTGTCGGCGGCGAGCCGGGCGATGTTGCCGGCGACAAAGCTCTTCTGGCGGTCGATGCCGATCAACTGGTCCAGCGCCGGCGCCTCGATCCGCGCGACCGCCCGCGCCCGGCTTCCGTCCCACACATAAGCCGGCGCGGCGGACCAGTCGGTCTCGCCCGGCTCGGCCGGGGCCAACCGCGCGAGCGCCGCCGCGATCCGTTCGAGCGGATCGCTCATGCCGTCAGCGCCTCGGCCGACAGCTGGTAGAACAGCGCCGCCCCGCCGCGCGCCGAAGCCGCCAGTCCAAGCGCCTCGGGCACCACATGGTCGAGGAAGTAGCGCGCGGTGACCGGCTTGGTCTTCGCGAGCGCCGCCGCCGCCCCGCCGGCCACTGCCTGCGCCTGGCGCATGAGCTGCCAGCCGGCGACCGCGATCGCGCTCATCGCGGTGAACGGCACGCTGCCCGCGAGGCGGTCGTCGATCGACGCCTCGTCGCGCATCCAGCGGGCGGTGGCGCGGCATTGTTCGGCCAGCTCGCGCAAGCGCGGCTCACCGTCCGCATCACGCGCTACATCGGCCAACAGCGCATCGAGCACCTCGCCGTTGTCGAGCCCGAGCTTGCGGGTGACCAGGTCGGCCGCCTGAATGCCGTTGGTGCCTTCATAAATCGGCGCGATGCGCGCGTCGCGATAGTGCTGCGCCGCGCCGGTCTCCTCGACGAAGCCCATCCCGCCATGGACCTGGACGCCCAGGCTGGCGACTTCACAGCCGATATCGGTGCCCCAGGCCTTGAGCATCGGCACCAGGCATTCGGCCCGTGCCGCCGCCGCGGCGTCACCCAGCGTACCGCGGTCGACCTGGCCGGCGGTGTAGTAGAGCAGCGCCCGCGCGGCTTCGGTCAGCGCTTTCATCCGCAGCAGCATCCGGCGCACGTCGGGATGCTCGACGATCGCCACCGGCCTGCGGTCGGGCGAACCGGCGCGCACCGACTGCACCCGGTCCCTGGCATAGGCCATTGCCGCCTGCGTCGCCCGCTCGCCAATCTGCACCCCCTGGTTGCCGACGTTGATCCGCGCGTTGTTCATCATCGTGAACATCGCCATGAGCCCGCGGTGCGGCGCGCCGACGAGTTCACCGACGCATTCATTGTTGTCGCCGAAACTCATCACGCACGTCGGCGAGGCGTGGATGCCGAGCTTGTGTTCAAGGCTGACGCAGCGCACGTCGTTGCGCGCGCCCGGTGAGCCGTGGGGGTTGACGAGGAACTTGGGCACCACAAACAGCGAGATGCCGCGGCTACCCTCGGGCGCGTCGGGCAGGCGCGCGAGGACCAAGTGAATCACGTTGCCCGCCAGTTCGTGGTCGCCCCAGGTAATGAAGATCTTGGTTCCGGCCAGCCGGTACTTGCCGGCGTGCACGCCGGCTTCGATGGGTGCGGCCGTGGCGCGCAGCGCACCGAGGTCGCTGCCCGCTTGCGGCTCGGTCAGGTTCATTGTCCCCGACCATTCGCCGCTGATCATCTTCGGCAGATAAAGCGCCTTCTGCGCCTCCGACCCGTGCTGCTCGAGCGCGTCGATCGCTCCGGTGGTCAGCATCGGCAACAGGTTGAAGGCGAAGTTCGCGGTGCCGAGGTTTTCGAGCACGTTGACCCCGAGCGCGAACGGCAGTCCCTGACCGCCCCATTCGGCCGGCCCGGCGATCGCGTTCCAGCCCTGCTCGACATAGTGCGCGTAGGCGTCGGCAAACCCGCCGGGCAGCCGCACCACGCCGTTTTCGAGCCGGGCGCCTTCAAGGTCGCCCGCGCGGTTGAGCGGCGCCCATGCGCCGGCCGCGAACGCGCCGATCCCTTCGACAATCGCCACGACCATGTCAGGCGCGGCGGCGGCGAAGCGCTGGTCTTGCGCGAGCTCGCCGATCCCGGCGCAAACCTCGAGCGCGAGCAACTGATCGGCGGTGGCGGGGCGATACACGGCGGGTTTTCTCCCAGAGGCGGGCCAGAGCCGGGGTTGTCGGGCGGCGCCATCGCTTATAGCGGGCCGGGATGAGCGACAAGCGCGCTACTGAACGGCTGGAGCCGGACGCCGCGGGGATCGCCCGCGCGTCGGCATTGCTCGACGCCGGCGGGCTCGTCGCATTGCCGACCGAGACGGTCTACGGCCTCGCCGCGCGCGCCGACCGGGCCGAAGCGGTCGCGGCGGTTTATCGCGCCAAGGGCCGGCCGGACTTCAACCCGCTGATCGTCCACGTGGCGAACCTTGCAGTGGCGGAATCGTTGGCTGTGCTGGATGATCGTGCGGGGCTGCTGGCGGAGCGCTTCTGGCCCGGACCGCTGACGCTGGTCGTGCCGCTACCGCCGGACTCGTCGATTAGCCCGGCGGTCACCGCAGGGCTGCCGACGATCGCGCTGCGTTGTCCCGCGCACCCGGTCATGCGCGCAGTGATGGCGGCGACCGGGCTGCCGCTCGCCGCGCCCTCGGCCAACTTGAGCGGCGCGGTCAGCCCGACCACGGCGGCGCATGTGCTGGCGACGCTTGACGGGCGGATCGACGCGGTGCTCGACGGGGGTCCATGCGCGGGCGGCATCGAATCGACCATCGTCGCCTTGCGCGACACCGGCTGGCAACTGCTGCGCCAAGGGGCGGTGACGCTGGCCAACCTCGAACCGCTGCTCGGCGCTCCGATAATGGTCACGAGCGCGCGGATCGAGGCGCCCGGCCAGCTCGCCCAGCATTATTCGCCCGGCAAGCCGGTGCGGCTCGACGCGCGGTGCGTCGAAATCGACGAATTCCTGATCGGTTTCGGGGCGGTCGCGGGTGACTGCACGCTGTCAGCCGGGGGGGACCTGGCCGAGGCGGCGGCGCGGCTCTACGCCTGTTTGCACCTTGCGGCCGCGTCGGACCGGCCCAGGGTGGCGATTGCGCCCGTCCCACAAGATGGCATCGGCGCGGCGATCAACGACCGGTTGCGGCGCGCGGCGACCTAGCGGGGCGCTTCAGGCTCGTAGGGAATCTGCGGCATCAGGAACTTGATCTCGGCGTTAATCTGCGAGAGCATGGCGCAGGCGCGGTTGTCACCTTCGAAGCACTCTTTTTCGTTCTTGTCGCGCTCGCGCTGGAGCTGGCCGAGGCGTTCCTCGCGCTGGCGTATTTCGCGCCCGCGCTTCTGGTCGGCTTCGGACTGGCTGGTGGTGGCGAGATCGACCGCCTTGCTGGCCACGCGCACCGGCGCCGTCGCGACGTCGAGCGCGGTCTTGGCGAGGCAGCCGGAAAGGCTCAGCGCCGCTATCGGGACAAGAATAAGGCCGCGCATCGTGCAATCCTTTCAAGGGTCACCCCCGCAAAGTACTACTTTGTGGGGACCACCTATGCGGGGCCTTAACCGGCCCGGGTTGCGGTCCGATGAACTATTCGGGGGTCGGCGGAGCGACCGGTAAAGCTGGCGAAGCCGGGGCTGCGGGCGGGGCGTCGCTGCCGGCCTGGTCCGTCGCCGCGCCTGCGGCGCAGTTCAGCCGGCCCGAGCCCATCGACTTGATCGTGCACTTGGCGCTGCCGGTCACGGTGACTTCGCCCGAGCCCATCACGCTGGCGTCGATCGTCCCGTCGGAGGCGAACCCGGCGGTCCCCGATCCGGCGATCGTCACGTCGGCCCTGACGACCTTGAGGCCGGCCATGTCGGCGGTCCCCGATCCGGCGACTGTCAGTTCGAGCGAGTCGGCGGCGCCCGCGGCGCGGTAGGTGCCCGACCCGGCGATGGTCACCTCAAGCGAGGTCGCTTCGACCGCGGGTGTCCGCACAGTGCCGCTGCCGGCAATGGTCACCTCGGCCTTGCCCGAAAGCCTGGCCGCCTCGACGGTGCCCGATCCGGCGAGCACAAGCTTCTCGAGCGCGGGCATGGTCACCGCGACCTGCGCGCGGCCGTCGATGTCCGAGGCGCCCTTCTTGCGCATCACGCCCAGCGTGTCGTCGTCGAGCGTGAATCGCAAGGCGGCCACCGCCTCGGGATCGCCGCTGACCTCGATCTTGAGCGCGCCGCCTTCGGTAACGGTCACGCTGTCCGGGCCGGCGAGCACGAGGCTGGTCGGCGTTTTGCCCGCGGTGTCGAGTTCGGCCAGCGGGACGCCCTTTTCCCCGCCGATCGAAAAATCGGTATCACAGCCGGAAACGGCGACGGCGGCGGCGAATGCAAAGACCGGGGCGAGGCCCCTGATGATGCGATGAAGCATGATGCGCTCCTCTGTGGTTGCGTATTGCCGTTGTAATACACCAATGGGCCCAGAGCAAGCGCCGGCTACCGCTCAAACACAAAGGGCCGCCCCTGCGGGCGGCCCTTCGTCGGTCTCGTTGTGACGCTCGTCGAAATCAGGCGACCTCGGGCGTCTCGTAGTACTTGGGCGCATGCTCGCGCAGGATGGCGAGAATCTTGCCGAGCGCGGTCGGTTCGTCGGTCTTTTCCATCGCCGCCAGCTCACGCGCGAGCCGGCTGGACGCGGCTTCGAAGATCTGCCGCTCGGAATAGGACTGCTCGGGCTGGTCCTCGGGGCGGAACAAGTCGCGGGTCACCTCGGCGATCGACACGAGGTCGCCGGAATTGATCTTGGCCTCATATTCCTGCGCGCGGCGGCTCCACATGGTGCGCTTGACCTTGGGCTTGCCGGTCAGCGTTTGCATGGCTTCCTTGAGCGTCTTATCGCTCGACAGCTTGCGCATGCCGATCGATTCGATCTTGTTCATCGGTACGCGGAGCGTCATCCGCTCCTTCTCGAACCGCAGGACGTAAAGCTCGAGCTGCATACCGGCGATTTCCTCGCGCTGCAGCTCGATCACACGGCCGACGCCGTGCTTGGGGTAGACTACGTAATCACCGACATCGAAAGCGGGGGCCTGGGAAGCCATCAAGTGTCCTTTCGTGCGGCGCGACCGATGCAACCGTCAGAATCACCCGCGACCGGGCCCCACTAAGCAAATGGAGCGCGGCCGGGATCAACCCGGTCATGTTGCTGGTGAATCGCGCCTTTTCTGACTGTTCGCTTCACCGCCGGGAATCGTCACCGGCGTCTTGTTGGATTGTATAACATAATCGCAACAAAATTTCCACCCCTGCGCGTGGGGCGCCCAATTACCTGGCTGCGGCGTGCGGTTCAGTCGCCCTCGCCGGGCTCCGGGGTGAAGAAATTCTCGAACTTGCCCTCTTCGCCCTTGTGCTCGTCGGCATCCTCGGGCGGATCCTTCTTCTGGGTGATGTTGGGCCACTCGGCGGAGAATCTGGTGTTGAGTTCCAGCCACTTCTCGAGCCCGTCCTCGGTGTCGGGCAGGATCGCCTCGGCCGGGCATTCGGGCTCGCAGACCCCGCAGTCGATGCACTCGGAAGGGTTGATCACCAGCATCGTCTCACCTTCGTAGAAGCAGTCGACCGGGCAGACCTCGACGCAGTCGGTGTACTTGCATTTGATGCAGGCGTCGGTGACGACGTAGGTCATTGCGGCGGGCCCCTCTCAGGCGATTGATCTGGGTTTGCTGCTAAAGCCGGTTTGGCCTGCGGGTCAAGCGCGCGGTAGTGGCCACGCGCTTCGGCCGCGGGACCGCGGCGGACCGGCAGCGCGAGAACCTCGATCACGCGAACTTCGCCGGTCAGCGGCACGGTCAGCGTGTCGCCCGCGGCCACGTCCTGGCTGGCGCGCGTCACGCGCGCGCCATTGCGCCGCACGTGACCGGTGGCGACGAGCGCCTGGGCGAGGCTGCGGGTCCTGGTCAGGCGGAGCTGCCACAACAGCTTGTCGATCCTCATCGGGAGACGAGCCGCGCCAGACCTGCGAACGCGCCGCCTTCCTGGTCTTGCCGCTCGACCGCGGCCGGCTCGCGACGCGCAGGCCTCCAGCTCCAGCTTTCTGGCGCCGGGGGGCCGTAGGTCCCTTGAGGCAATGCGGATGCGCGGCGGAGCGCGAACCCCGCCGAACCGACCAGGCGGACCCAGTTGTCCCGCCGCAGCCCGGTCGAGACCGCCCGCGCGGAATCGAGCGCGAATTGGCGCCCGCCCCCTTGCGCCCGCGCTTCGTGCGCGCCGCGCAGCAGCTTGTCGGCGATATCGACCCGCACCGCCTGATCCCCGGCCGGCCGGTATCCTGCGGGCAGCGGCGTCGTCGCGGGGATCACCGGCGGCATGCCCGGTGCAATCGGCCTGCGATCGATCCCCGAAGCCTGGAGCGCGCCGCGCGCGGCCGGCTTGAGCAACGCCGGAGCGAATACATCGAGCGCTCCGAAGGTGACGCCAAGCCGCCGCAGGAACGGGCGCAGCTCGCGTGGCAAGTGCTCGATCCCCGCGCTGTCGCGGGGAATCGCGCCGTGGCCGGCGACCATATTGAGCAGTAACGCGCGCGCCTCGCTACCGGCCTGCGGATCGCGCGCCGCGACCTCCAGCGCGGCGAGCGGGGCGAGCGGCGCGAGGCGGCCGGTCAGCCATCGTTCGAGCGCGGCGGTCAGCGCCCGGCGATCGCCTTCGGACACGCCCGCGAGATCGCGCGCGGGCACGAGCTTGAACTTTCCGGCCGCCGCGGTGCGCTCGAGCCGCGCGAGCTCGGTCCCACGCCAGCGGATCACGCCGTCCACCAGTTCGACCCCCGAAAGCTCGGCGGCCAGCGCGCGCGCCCGCTCGCCCAGCAGCCGCGGCAGGGCCTTTTCGGCCGCCGCGAGCAGCATCCGGCGGTCGGCGTGGCTGGCGAGGCTGTCGACCACGAAGCGAAAGCCTTCGAGATGGCCGATCGGCTCGTCCTCCACGGTCACGGCATCGTCGGGCCCAATCGCGACCGGGAGCAGCGCCGGATCGATTCCCAGGGTCTTCATCAGGATCGTCGTCCGGCGGTTGACGAACCGCTCGGTCAGCCGGGCGTGGAGTGCATCGGACAACCGCGCCTCGACCGCGCGGGCGCGGGCGGCCATCTCGTCGCGCGCCAGCACCCAGTCCGGCCGCTGGGCGATATAGGCCCATGAACGGATCGCGGCGATGCGGCCCTGCAATGTGTCGATGTCGCCTTGTGGCCGGTCGAGTTCGGCAATCCGTGCGGCGACGTACTCGGCGCCCAGATGTCCGTGGCGCAAGTCCTGCCACAGGCGCGATACGAAGCGCGCGTGCGTATCCGCGCCGCTCTGCCGGAAATCGGGCAGGCTGCACGCCTCCCACAGGCGGCGGACGAGCCCGGGCGTAATTACGTCGGCCGCCAGCGGCTCCTCGGCGAGCCGCTTGAGCACCGCCAGGTCGATCGCCTCGGGGGCGCGCGCAAGTCCCGCCTCGAGCGGCGGCGCCTCGAGATCGGCGATCAGCGTGGCCAGGTTGTCGAAGCGGGGCTCAGGCTCGCGCCAATAGAGCGCGGTCAGCGGAGCGAAGCGATGCTCCTCGATCGCATAGACGTCCTCGTCGGTGAACTCGGGGGCGCTTCCGCCGCTCGACCCGCTTTGGCCCGAGAGGCTGCCAAAGCTGCCGTCCTGCTGGTGCCGCCCAGCGCGCCCGGCGATCTGCGCCATCTCGGCCGGGGTCAGCCGGCGTTGCCGCACCCCGTCGAACTTGGAGAGGCCGGCGAACGCGACATGCGCGACATCGAGGTTCAATCCCATGCCGATCGCGTCGGTGGCGACGATGTAGTCGACCTCGCCCGACTGAAACAACGCGACCTGCTTGTTGCGCGTTTCGGGCGAGAGGCCGCCCATGACCACTGCGGCGCCGCCGCGGAAGCGGCGCAGCATCTCGGCCACGGCATAGACCTGCTCGGCCGAGAACGCGACCACCGCGCTCCTCGGCGGCAGGCGGCTGAGCTTGGCCGCTCCGGCATAAGTCAGCGTCGAGAAGCGCGGGCGAGTAACGATCTCGGCCCGCGGAATTAGCGCCCGGACCATCGGTTCCAATGTCGAGGAACCGAGCAGCATCGTCTCCTCGCGCCCGCGGGTGTTGAGCAGGCGGTCGGTGAACACGTGCCCGCGCTCGCGGTCGGCGGATAGCTGCGCCTCGTCGAGCGCGACGAACGCCAGCGGTCCGTCCGGGCCCCCGCCGAGCCTCGGCATCGCCTCGGACGTGCAGCAGAAATAGCGCGCATTCCTCGGCTCGATGCGCTCCTCGCCGGTGATCAGCGCGACCGACTTGTCGCCCTTCATGGCGACCACGCGGTCGTAGACCTCGCGCGCCAGCAGGCGCAGCGGGAAGCCGATCGCGCCCGAGGAATGGCCGCACATCCGCTCGATCGCCAAGTGGGTCTTGCCCGTGTTGGTGGGCCCGAGAACCGCCTTGATGGTCACGGCAGCCAATGTGGCATCGCCCCACCCCCGCCGCAACCGGTACGCGAGCCCCGCCAACACCTTGTAATCTTAGGGCCGCGTTAACTTCGATCGGGCAGGGAGGGGGACGCTCATCGGGGCCGCGTGGGAATGGATCGCCGCGCCCCCGCACGATGTGGAGGGCGCGCTTGTTTCGTTCGCGCGAATTTGCAGTGGCTGGGCTGGGCCTCGCGGACGGCGTGCCGGGCTGGCGCGCGGCCGCGCTGACTCACGCGCAGATCATGCGTGATGCCGAGCCCAACCTGAAACGCGCGCGCAGTCTGGCCGAACGGTGGGACGCGTGGCGCTGGCGGGCCGAGGAACGGCTTGCCGGGGTCGATCTCGCGCCCGATCTCGCGCAGGGCATCGGCAGCCGACGGTGGTTCCGCGGGCTCGGCACGTTCGTCGGCCTGGCCGCCTTCAGCCTCGCCTTCTGGCCCGGCTTCGCCCCATTGGAAGCCGCGCCCGCGACGCGGGTCGACGACGCGGTGCGCGACGAATTCCGTAGCCACATGATCATGCCGCTGGCGCTGGGCTCCGACAGCGGTCGCCGGATGGGCGCGACCCGCTCGGTGAGTTCCCTGCGCGCCGCGCCCGAACGGCCGACGATCGCGCTGACCGCGACGCTGGTCGAGGGCGACAGCTTCGGCCGTATGCTCCAGCGCGCGGGCATTGGTGCCGGTGACGCCGGGCGCGTCGCCGGGCTGGTCGCGCAGACCATGGCGCTCGGCGAGATCGCGCCGGGCACCCAAATCGACATCATGCTCGGCCGGCGAACCGCGCCGGGTGAGCCGCGCCCGCTCGAAGCGCTCGCGTTCCGCGCGCGCTTCGATCTGGCGCTCGAAATCGCGCGCGGCGACGGCGGGCTGGCGCTCGAACGCAAGCCGATCCGGGTCGACACCACCCCGCTACGTATCCGCGGGCTGGCGGGAGACAGCCTCTACCGCTCGATGCGCGCCGCCGGCGCGCCGGCGAGCGCGGTGCAGTCCTATCTCAAGCAGCTCGGCAGCCAGGTCGACCTCGACGGCGGCGTGCGCCCGGCCGATACCTTCGACATGATCGTTTCGTACAAGCGTGCGGCGACCGGCGAGCGCCAGGCGGGGCAGCTTCTCTACGCCGGGATCGACCGGGGCGGCAAACCGCAGACCCAGCTGATGCGCTGGGGCCCGGACGGACAGTTCTACGAGGCGTCGGGGGTCGGCGAGCAGCGCAGCGGACTGCTGGCGCCGGTTCCGGGATCGATCTCGTCGAGCTTCGGCATGCGGCGCCACCCGATCCTGGGGTTCCTGCGCCGCCACGCCGGCCTCGACTTCAAGGCGCGCCATGGGACGCCGATCGTCGCGGTGACCGACGGCATCGTCACTTCGGCGGGCCGCGCGGGGGGCTGCGGCATCGCGGTGCGGCTGGGCCACGCGGGCGGCTTGCAGACGCGTTATTGCCACATGAGCCAGATGGCGGTCGGCCCCGGGCAAGGCGTGCGGCGCGGCCAGGTGATCGGCTATGTCGGTTCGACCGGCCTGTCGACCGGCGCGCATCTCCATTACGAGATGTACCGTCACGGACAGGCGGTAAACCCGTCCAGCGTCGCTTTCGTCACCCGCGCGCTGCTCTCGGGCGAGAGCCTGCGCCGCTTCCGCGCGATCCTCGGCCAGCTCAAGACCGTCCCCGTGGGGGCGGCGCTGACCGACCTCGAGCCCGCCGCGTCCGAACGCGAAACGGCCGTGCCGGCGCGCGAGATCGATCGTCTCGAGGGTGGCAAGTCCGCCGTCTGATTGCGCACGGCGGCGCTTTGGGGCAACACCCCGCGCGCCATGACCGCCGCCTATCCCAACCTCCGCCTGCGCCGCACCCGCGCCAGTTCCTGGAGTCGCGCACTCCATCGCGAGACCGTGCTCACGCCGGCCGACCTGATCTGGCCGCTGTTTGTCACCGACGGCGCCGGAGTGGAGGAGCCGATAGGGAGCTTGCCGGGGGTATCGCGCTGGTCGGTCGACGGCATCGTCAAACGTGCGAATGAAGCGCTTGATCTCGGTATTCCGTGTGTCGCATTGTTCCCGAACACCCAGTCCGGCCGGCGGAGCGACGACGGGGCCGAGGCGCTCAACCCCGACAACCTGATGTGCCGCGCGATCCGCGCGATCAAGGACGCCTGCGGTTCGGATCTCGGCGTGCTGACCGATGTCGCGCTCGACCCCTATACCAGCCACGGCCAGGACGGCCTGCTCGACGGCGCGGGCTATGTGACCAACGACGATACCGTCGCGGTCCTGGTCGACCAGGCGATCAACCAGGCCGCCGCCGGCGCCGACGTGATCGCGCCCAGCGACATGATGGACGGCCGGGTGCGCGCGATCCGCATGGCGCTCGAGATGAACGGCCACCCCAACGTCCAGATCATGGCTTACGCCGCCAAGTACGCGAGCGCGTTCTACGGCCCGTTCCGCGACGCGGTCGGTTCGGGCGGGCTCCTGAAAGGCGACAAGAAGAGCTACCAGATGGACCCGGCCAACGCGGAGGAAGCGCTGCGCGAAGTGGCGCTCGACCTGGCGGAGGGCGCCGATAGCGTGATGGTCAAGCCGGGGCTGCCCTATCTCGACATCGTGCGGCGGGTAAAAGACCGCTTCGAGGTGCCGGTGTTCGCCTATCAGGTGAGCGGCGAATACGCGATGATCGAGGCCGCCGCGGCGGCTGGCGCGGGCGACCGCGACGCGCTGGTGGTGGAAACGCTGATGGCGTTCAAGCGCGCCGGCTGCTCGGGCGTGCTCAGCTACCATGCGGCGCACGCCGCACGGCTTCTGAATGACTGACGTCGCGATCGAGACCGGGCGGCTGGTTCTGCGCGACTGGCGCGCGGACGATGTCGATGATTTCCTGATCGTGTGCTCCGACCCTGAGGTGATGGAATTTCTCGGACCCTTGATGGACCGCGCGGGCGTGGCGCGGATGATCGAAGACCTCCAGGGCCGCGCGGCGCGCGACGGGCACACGCTGTGGGCGATGGAGCGCAAGGACGATGGCCGCGTGATCGGCTTCACCGGGGTCTACCGCGCCTCGGTCCCGGCGATCGAGGGCGAGCTCGAGATCGGCTGGCGGGTCGCGCGCGACTGCTGGCGAAAAGGCTACGCACACGAGGCTGCCGCCTCAACGCTCGAATGGACCTGGGCCAATCGCCCCGGGCGAGCCGGCGGTCGCGATCACGGCCGTGACCAACACCCGCAGCCGCGCGCTGATGGAAAAGCTCGGAATGACCTACCAGCCCGGCCGCGATTTCGACCACCCGCGCGTGCCGCCGGGCAGCCCGCTGGTGCGCCACGTCGTTTATCGCAAGGACCCGCCGCTATGAATCATCGCCCGGGCGTCACCATTGTCCCGATTCACGGCAAGGGCCCGCGAATCGACGACAGCGCGTTCGTCGCGCCCGGCTGCACGCTGGTTGGCGATGTGACCATCGGGCCCGATTCTTCGGTGTGGTACAACTGCGTGCTGCGCGCCGATGTCAGCCGAATCGTGATCGGCGCGCGAACCAACATCCAGGACGGCAGCGTGCTCCACTGCGACCCCGAGCGTCCCGGCGATCCTGGCGGTTCGCCGCTGATCATCGGCGACGACGTGCTGGTCGGCCACATGGTCATGCTCCACGGCTGCGTTATCGAGGACCGCGGCTTCGTCGGTCTCGGCGCGATCGCGATGAACAAGGCGGTGATCGGCAGCGACGCGATGCTCGCGGCGGGCGCGATGCTGACCGAAGCCAAGGTCATCGCCCCGCGCGAACTGTGGGGCGGGCGGCCGGCCAGGAAGATGCGCGATCTTGATGACATGGCGATTGCCGGGATGCGCATGGGCGTGGCGCACTATGTCGAGAACGCCAAGGCGCACGTCGCGGCGTTGGCCCGGTTGCGCGGCGCGACTTAGTCGCGGATCAGGGCTCTCAGCGCCTCGATCCGGTCGGCCTCGTGCGGCGGCTTGTCCCAGCGCACGCGGTGGATGCGCGGGAAGCGCATGGCCAGGCCCGACTTGTGGCGCTTGCTCTCGTGCACCGAATCGAACGCCACTTCGAACACCAGGCTGCGGTCGGTCTCGCGCACCGGGCCGAAGCGATTGACGGTGTGCGTGCGCACATGGCGGTCGATCTTCTTCAACTCCTCGTCGGTGAAGCCCGAATAGGCTTTGCCGACCGGCAGCAATTCGGCGCCGGTGTCCGGATCGCCGTCCCAGCAGCCGAAGGTGTAGTCGGAATAGAAGCTCGACCGTTTGCCGCTGCCGCGCTGGGCGTACATCAGCACCGCGTCGATCAGCAGCGGATCGCGCTTCCACTTGTACCACAGCCCGACCCGCCGCCCGGCGATGTAGGGGCTGTCGCGGCGCTTGAGCATCACGCCTTCGATCGCGTCGTCGCGCGTGCCGGCGCGAATGCGCGCGAGGTCGTCGAAACTGTCGGCGGCGATCACCTGGCTGAGGTCGAAGTGCGATGCCGGCAGGCGCGGCAACAACGCTTCGAGCGCGCCGCGCCGCTCGGTCCACGGCCGCTCGCGCAAGTCGGAACCTTCGACGATCAGCGCGTCATAAAGCCGCACGAAGGCCGGGTAGTCGGTCAGCATCTTCCTGGCGACGACTTTGCGCCCCAGCCGCTGCTGGAGCGCGTTGAAACTCGCCGCCCCGCCCTGTTCGCCGCCTTGATGCGATCCGCGCACCAGCAGCTCGCCGTCGAGCACCGCATCGATCGGCAGCACGTCGAGCAGCTCGGGGAACGTACCCGAGATGTCGTCCCCGCCGCGCGAATAGAGCCGCGTCTCGCCGCAGCCGTCTTTAGTGGTTTGGCGCACCAGCTGCACCCGAATGCCGTCCCATTTCCATTCGGCGGCGTAGTCGGCGAGATCGACCACCGTTTCCTCGAGCGGGTGCGCGAGCATGAACGGGCGGAAGGTGGGCATGCTGGCGGTGTCGGGCGGGGCTTCGCCATGCGCGGCCCAGGCGAACAACGGTTGGTAGGGCGGGGTCAGGCCGTGCCAGTGCTCCTCGACCTCTTCGACCCCGACGTCGAACGCCCGCGCGAACGCGATCTTCGCCAACCGGCTGGAAATGCCGATCCGCATCGCTCCGGTGGCCAGCTTGAGCAATGCGTAGCGGCCCGACGAATCGAGCCGGTCCATCAGCGCGGGCAGTTCGGAGAACACCGACTTGCGCGTCATCGCCGCGAGCAGTTCCACAGTCTCGGAAACCGTCGGCGGGTTCTGCGAATCAGTCGGGACGTTTTGCGTGGTCGGCCACAGCAGACTGGCGGTTTCGGCAGTATCGCCGACGAAATCACGGCTCAGGGTCCACAGCACCGGGTCGATCCGCTCCATCAGCATGGTGCGGATCGCGCTCGACTTGACCGCCGGAAAGTTCAGCCCGTCGGTCAGCGCGGCGAGCGCCCAGCCGCGGTCGGGGTCGGGGGTAGCCCGCAGGTATTCGGCGATCAGCCGCAGCTTCTCGTTGCGGCCGCGAGTATAGACCAGCGCGTCGATCAGGGCGGCGAGGGCTTCCACGCTTAAGTGCCTCCCCCCCTGGGGGAGGGGGACCGCGCGTAGCGCGGTGGTGGGGGCTGGCGCAGCGCGTCCCAATCCCTCTCCGTCAGCCCTGCGGGCTGCCACCTCCCCCAGAGGGGGAGGATCGACATGGACCTAATCATCCTCGTCCTCGTATCCCACCAACGCCAGCGCGCGGGCCTTGCGCTGATGCAGCTGATGCCAGCGCAGCAACGCTTCCTCGCGACCGTGGGTAATCCAGGTTTCGCGCGGGTTCACTTCCTCGATCGTGCGAGTCAGCTCGCCCCAGTCGGCGTGGTCGGAGATGATCAGCGGCAGCTCGACATTGCGTTGCCGGGCGCGCTGGCGGACGCGCATCCAGCCTGAGGCCATCGCGGTGATCGGATCGGGCAGGCGGCGGCTCCAGCGGTCGTTGAGCGCGCTCGGCGGGCACATGACCACCCGCCCGCGCATCTCATCCTTGGTTGCGCCTGAAACCAGCCGCAGCTCGCCCAGCGGCACCCCGAACTCCTCGTACAGCCGGCACATCTTTTCGAGCGCGCCGTGGAGGTAGATCGGTTCGTGGTGCCCGGCCGCGCGCAGCTCGGCGATCACCCGCTGCGCCTTGCCCAGCGCATATGCGCCGACGAGCACGCAAGCGTCGGGGTGCGCCGCCAGCCGCGCGAGCAGCTTGGCCATCTCCTCGGCGATCGGCGGGTGGGTGAACAGCGGCAGGCCGAAGGTCGCCTCGGTGATGAAGATATCGCACGGGGTGACCTCGAACGGCGGGCAGGTGGGATCTGGCCGCCGTTTGTAGTCGCCGGTCACCACCACCCGCTCGCCTGCACGTTCGAGCAGGATCTGCGCGCTGCCGAGGACGTGCCCCGCGGGGATATAAGTCACGTCGACCCCGCCCTTGAGCCGGATCGTCTCGCCATAGGCCACCGGGGTGGCGCCCTCGCGGGTGAAGTAGCGCAGCTCCATGATCGCCAGTGTTTCGGGCGTCGCCACGGTGACGCCATGGCCGCCGCGCGCGTGGTCGGCATGGCCGTGGGTAACCAGCGCGTGAGGCGTGGGGCGCGCAGGATCGATCCAGGTGTCGGCGGGGACCACGTGGATGCCGTGCGGCTCGGGCCGGATCCATGCGAAGTCGCGCGCCATCGGGATGGGAAATGGGGTTGGCGGGCGGCTTGTTCCAGATGCCTCGCAAAGGCAGTGAGATTTCAAAGGTCCGCCGAAACGGACAGTCAAGCCTCGCCGCTGTCGTCCTTGCTCTCGCTGGCCTCGGCGGCGGGTTTCGGCTTGCCCTTGGCGGCGGGCTTCTTCTTCGCCGCCTTCACCTTGGGCGGTGCCGGGGTGAGCTCGAATGCCGGCTGGCCGTCCTTGAGCCCGACGTGGACCTCGCCGCCGCCCGACAGCTTGCCGAACAATAGCTCCTCGGCCAACGGCTGCTTGATCTTTTCCTGGATCAGGCGGGACATCGGCCGGGCGCCGTAGAGCTTGTCGTAGCCACGTGTCGCCAGCCACGCGCGCGCCTCGCTGTCGAACTGGATGTGCACGTTCTGATCGGCGAGCTGCATTTCGAGCTGGAGAATGAATTTGTCGACCACCCGCGCCACCGTCGCGCGGCCGAGGTAACTGAACGGCACGATCGCATCGAGCCGGTTGCGGAATTCGGGCGAGAACTGCTTTTTCACCGCCTCGTCCTGCGCATCTTCCTTCGATACGTCGCCGAAGCCGATGCCTTGGCTCGCCATGTCGGACGCGCCGGCGTTGGTGGTCATGATCAGCACCACGTTGCGGAAGTCGACCGTCTTGCCGTGGTGATCGGTCAGGCGGCCGTTATCCATCACCTGCAGCAGGATGTTGAACAGGTCGGGGTGCGCCTTCTCGATTTCGTCGAGCAGCAGCACCGAATGCGGCTGCTGGTCGACCGCGTCGGTAAGCAGACCGCCCTGGTCGTAGCCGACATAGCCCGGAGGCGCGCCGATCAGGCGCGAGACGCTGTGGCGCTCCATGTATTCGGACATGTCGAAGCGCTGCAGCGGAATGCCCATGATGCTGGCGAGCTGGCGCGCGACCTCGGTTTTGCCGACGCCGGTCGGGCCGGAGAACAGGAAACTGCCGATCGGCTTGTCGGGATCGCGCAGCCCCGCGCGGCTCAGCTTCATCGCGGTCGAGAGCCGGCGCACCGCGTCGTCCTGGCCATAGACGACCTGCTTCAAATCGCGCTCGAGGTGCTCGAGCGCACGCTTGTCGTCGCTGCTGACCGACTTGGGCGGGATGCGCGCCATCGTCGCGATGACCTGCTCGATCTCGCGCGCGGTGATCGTCTTCTTGCGCTTGGATGGCGGCACCAGCATCTGCATCGCGCCGACCTCGTCGATCACGTCGATCGCCTTGTCGGGCAGTTTGCGGTCGTTGATGTAGCGCGCCGACAGCTCGACCGCGGTCTTGATCGCGTCGGGAGTGTACTTGACCTTGTGGTGGTCCTCGAACGCGCTGCGCAGGCCTTTGAGGATTTTGATCGTGTCTTCGACCGTGGGTTCGTTGACGTCGATCTTCTGGAACCGGCGCAGCAGCGCGCGATCCTTTTCGAAGTGGTTGCGGAATTCCTTGTAGGTGGTCGAACCGATGCAGCGGATCGTTCCGCCGGACAGCGCCGGCTTCAACAGGTTGGAGGCGTCCATCGCCCCGCCGCTGGTCGCCCCGGCGCCGATCACGGTGTGGATTTCGTCGATGAACAGCACCGCGTCGGGCATCTTTTCGAGCTCGCCCACGACCTGCTTCAATCGTTCCTCGAAGTCGCCGCGATAGCGCGTTCCCGCAAGCAGCGCGCCCATGTCGAGCGAATAGATCACCGCGTTCTCGAGCACCTCGGGCACCTGGCCTTCGACGATCTTGCGCGCCAGCCCTTCGGCGATGGCGGTCTTGCCGACCCCCGGATCGCCGACATAGAGCGGGTTGTTCTTGCTCCGGCGGCAGAGAATCTGGATGGTCCGGTCGACTTCGGGCCCGCGGCCGATCAGCGGATCGACCTTGCCGCGCTTGGCCTTCTCGTTGAGGTTGACGGTGAACTGGTCGAGTGCGGATGCGTCCTTGCCGCCGGCCTTGGCCTCGCCCTTAGGTTCCGGCTGGCCCTCGCTCTCGCCGCCGCCGGTGCCCTGGGGTGACTTGTTTTCGAGCTGCTTGCCGCCCTTGCCGATCCCGTGGCTGATGAAACTCACCGCATCGAGCCGGCTCATGTCCTGCTGCTGGAGGAAATAGACCGCGTAGCTGTCGCGTTCGGAAAACAGCGCGACCAGCACGTTGGCCCCGGTGACGGTGTCCTTGCCGCTCGACTGGACGTGCAGAATGGCGCGCTGGATCACTCGCTGGAAGCCAGCGGTCGGTTGGGGATCGGCGTCCTCGGCGGTCTCGAGCTTCTGGTACTCCTCGTCGAGATAGCGGCGCACCACTTCGCCCAGTTCGGCCAGGTCTACCCCGCAGGCGACCATCACCTGCGCCGCGTCTTCGTCATCGACCAGCGCGAGCAGCAGGTGCTCGAGCGTGGCGTATTCGTGATGCCGCTCGGCCGCGCCGGCGAGCGCGGCGTGAAGCGTCTTCTCGAGGTTCTGGGCGAAGCTGGGCATTCAGATATCTTTCGCTGGCAAATGCGGCCAATCGCTTATCGGGCAGTGTGAGCAGACATGGTTAATTTGGTCTTTACGCCGCCCCATCGGCCGGGCTTGCCACCGATATAAGGTCCGACCTGCCGAATGCGAGGCCGCGGCGATGACTGGGCAGGTCACTGGCCAGGCTTGCCGAACAAGGCGTCGGCCGCGCTGCGGTGCGCGGTGACTTTGGCCCGGTGGCCGGCCACCCGTGCGATCTCCGCCTCGAGCAGCGCGATCCGTTCGCCGAGCTCGTCGATCGAATAAGGGGACAAGTCCTCCTTCGCGAGCAAGCTCGCCGCATCGCCGCTCGGGCGGGGACGGTCAGGTTCGTCCATGGCGCGCAGCTTCGCAAGCGGGCCCGCTTGCTGTCAATGGTTCGCCCCGCTAGTCCCCCGCCGGGCGCGATATAATGTCGCTATCGGGCAACAGGGGCCAACAACGTGGCGCAAACCGTGGCCGCAGCCATTCCCGCAACCATGACCGCGATGGGTTTCGACGCGCCGGGTGGGCCCGACGTGTTCCGCGCCGAAACGCTGCCGACGCCGGAGCCGGGCGCGGGCGAGGTGCTGATCCGCGTCGCCTACGCCGGGGTCAACCGGCCCGACGTCATCCAGCGCCAGGGCTACTATCCGCCCCCGCCGGGCGCCTCGCCGATCCCCGGGCTCGAGATCGCCGGCGAGGTGGTCGCGCTGGGCGAGGACGTGGGCGCCGAAATGATGGGTGCGCAGGTCTGCGCGCTGGTCTCCGGCGGCGGCTATGCCGAATACTGCCTGGCCGACCCGCGCCATTGCCTGGGCGTTCCCGATGGCGTGTCGCTGGCGGAGGCCGCCGCACTGCCCGAAACGCTGTTCACCGTGTGGCACAACGTATTCGAGCGCGGCTATGCGCGCGAAGGCGAGGCGCTGCTGGTCCACGGCGGCACCAGCGGAATCGGCACCATGGCGATCATGCTCGGCAAGGCGTTCGGACTGACGGTGATCGCCACTGCCGGCAGTGCAAGCAAGTGCGTGGCGATCCGCAAGCTCGGGGCGGACCTGGCGATCGACTACAAGGCGCAGGACTTCGTCACCGAGGTCAAGGCGTTCACCGGCGGGAAGGGCGTCGATGTCGTGCTCGACATGGTCTCGGGCGACTATGTCCCGCGCAATCTTGCCTGCCTGGCGGAAGATGGCCGCCACGTGACCATCGCCGTGCTCGGCGGGTTGAAGGCGACGATCGACCTGGCGCTGGTGATGCGCAGGCGGCTCACGCTGACCGGCTCGACCCTTCGACCGCGCTCGGCCGAGTTCAAGGCGCTGCTGGCCGACGAGATCAGCACGGTCGCCTGGCCGCTGATCATCGATGGCACCGTTCGCCCGGTGATGGACCACGTGTTCCCGCTCGCCGAAGTCTCCGCCGCTCACGCGCGGATGGAAGCCGGCAGTCATATCGGCAAGATCGTGCTGGAAATTGGCGGCGATCGATAGTTGCCATTGAGTCCATTCGTTCGACAGGAGATGGGTCCCCGCTTTCGCGGGGATGACGGAGAAATGGATTAAATTTCAAATACAGTCGTCACCCCCGCGTAGGCGGGGGCCCATCTCCGCAGTCTCGTCATGAACAAGGGCGGCTGGGTGTATCTCCTCACCAATCGCAAACACGGCGCTCTTTACACAGGCGTCACTTCGGACATTGCCGCCCGGATGGTGCAGCACCGCGAGCATAAGGGAAGCGCCTTTTGCCGCGAGCATGGTATCGACCGGCTCGTGCACGTAGAACATTCCGACCGCATCGAGGACGCCATCACCCGGGAGAAGGCGATCAAGAAGTGGCGCAGGGCGTGGAAAATCGACCTGATCGAAAAAGGCCAATCCGGATTGGCGCGACCGGTGGTTCGAGATACTCAACTGACGCGAGTTCGAGCGGCAGGAGATGGGTCCCCGCTTTCGCGGGGATGACGGGGTAATTATGAGCGATTTGGTCCTCCACGAAGACCCGCGCAGCGGCAACTGCTACAAAATCAAGCTGACCGCGGCGTTGCTCGGTACGCCGCTCGCGCTGCGCCGGTACGATATCATGAACGGAGAAACCCGCTCGCCCGAGTTCCTCGCAACCGTCAACGCCAACGGGCGCATCCCGGTGCTGCAGATCGGCGCCGGTGAAGGCGCGAGGTTCCTGCCCGAATCGAACGCCGCCTGCTGGTACCTGGCCGAGGGCAGCGAGCTGATCCCGGTGGACCGCTTCGACCGCGCCGACATGCTGCGGTGGATGTTCTTCGAGCAGTACAACCACGAACCCAACGTCGCCACGCTGCGCTTCTGGCTGGCGTTCGTTGGCGAGGCGAACTTGAGCGAACAGCAGCGCGCGCTGCTGCCGGCCAAGCGCACGGCGGGCGAGGACGCGCTGGCGCTGATGGACGATCACCTTGCGGACCGCACCTGGTTCGTGGGCGAAGTCGCCACCCTCGCCGACATCGCGCTTTACGCCTACACCCATGTCGCCGAGGCGGGCGGGTTCAGGTTGCGCGACCGCACCCACGTCTGCGCGTGGCTCGAGCGGGTCGCGGCGCTGCCCGGCTATGCGCCGATGGCCTGACGCAGGGGACTGACACGATCGTCTGTCATGGGCCCGTCACACAGTCGCGAATCTTTCTTCGATCCCGGACTAGAGCCGGTGCATCGAGCTTGGAGGAGATGCGCGATGCTGCAGGATTGGGAAGCGGGCATGATCGGCAACAACCCCGGAATGACCGCGCGGCTGCCGCGGGTCGTCACATCGGCGCGGGTGGTGATCAACCTGATGCGCGGCCGGTTCGCGCCGCGGCCTGCGCGCCAGGAGTTGCCGAGCGCCGCGTAACGCTTGCCCTCGGACTGCCGATAGCCTAGATCGCCTGCCACATGGCCGCCCCGCGAGGGGCGGCCTGTCTATTTTCAGGATACGATCATGGCCGACCAACCCACCCCGCTGATGCCGCACGCGACCGCCACCTGGCTGGTCGACAACACCGCGCTGAGCTTTGAGCAGATCGCCCAGTTCTGCGGTCTGCACATCCTCGAGGTCCAGGCGATGGCCGACGATCTGGCGGGCGCCAAGTACACCGGGCGCGATCCGGTCCATGCCGGCGAGCTGACCAACGGCGAGATCGAGCTGGGCCAGGCCGATCCCGCCTACGCGCTCAAGATGCACAAGGCCCCGGTCGCGGTGACCCGCACCAGGGGCCCGCGTTATACGCCCGTCTCCAAGCGCCAGGACAAGCCCGACGGGATCGCCTGGATCATCCGCAATCATCCTGAGGTGTCGGATGCGCAGATCTCCAAGCTGATCGGCACCACGCGCAACACGATCACCGCGATCCGCGAGCGCAGCCACTGGAACATCTCGAACATCAATCCCAAGGATCCGGTCACGCTCGGTCTGTGCTCGCAGCGCGAGCTCGACGCGATGGTCGCCAAAGCGGCCAAGAAGGCGGGCCTGGAAGAGGACGCCAGCGCGCGCGACGCTCGCTTCGGCAGCGACCGCGAAGCGCTAATTACCGAGCTTCGCGCCGAGCGCGAGGCCGCCGCGAAAGCCGCGGTCGCCGCCTCGCAGGAAGCCGAAGCCGCCGTCTGGCTCGAAGCCAAGCGCGCGAGTGAGGCCGGCGAAGGCTGAGGCGGCACTCCAAACTTCTCGTCATCCCCGCGAAAGCGGGGACCCATCTCCTTACCGTGGCGCCGGTGCACCCGCCCGAGATGGGTTCCGCTTTCGCAGGAATGACGAGGTGAACTTGTAAAGCAGCGCCGGTTGCCGCACCACCCTGACATGGATGCCAGTAGCGCGCCCGATCATCCTTCGCCAAACCACTACCGCCACCCGTGCGCGTGGGACGTTCCGCTCGCCGAGCTGACCGTTCCCGGCCTGCTCGAACGCGCCGCGCGCGAAGCGCCGGACGCGCCGGCGATCGACTTTCTCGGACGGACTTATTCCTACGCGCAAGTATCGGACGAGGCGCGGCGGTTCGCCTTCGGCCTGGCCGCGCGCGGGATAAAACCGGGCGACCGTGTCGGCCTCTACCTGCCGAACGTGCCGATTTACCTGGCGGCTTACTACGGCGCGATGATGGCGGGGGCGGTGGCGGTCAATTTCTCGCCGCTCTACACCGCCGGCGAGCTTGCCGCGCAAGTCGCGGACTCGGGCACGCGGCTGCTGGTGACGGTCGATGTCGCCAGCTTGCTGCCGACCGCGCTCGGGGTGCTCGACGACTCGGCGCTCGAAACGCTGGTGGTCGGCAGCCTCGGCGCGATGCTGCCGTGGCCCAAGCGGATCGCGCTCTCGGTGCTCGGGCGCAAGGCGCTCGCGCCGATTCCGAACCGGCCCGACGTGATCCGCTGGGCAGACGCGCTCGTCGATCCCGCCGGCGAGCTGCCTGTGATCGCGCGCGGCGCCCTCGCGCTTCTCCAGTACACCGGCGGCACCACCGGACGGCCGAAGGGGGCGATGCTGACCCACGCCAACCTCGCCGCCAATGCGCTGCAGGTCGTCGCGATCGATCCGCAGTCCGATGGCTCGCCCGACGTGATTCTGGGCGTGCTGCCGCTGTTCCATGTGTTCGCCAACACGTGCGTGCTCAACCGCACTGTCGCCAACATGGGCGCAATCGCGATGCTGCCGCGGTTCGACGCCGGGCAGGCATTGAAGACGCTCGAACGAGTCGGCGCGACCGCTTTTCCCGGCGTGCCGACGATGTACCAGGCGCTGCTCGACCATCCGCGCCTGACGAAGACCGATTTCTCCTCGCTCAGGGTATGCATTTCGGGCGGCGCGCCGCTGCCCGCGCCGGTGCGCGAGAAGTGGGAGGCGGCCACGAAGGCGCGGCTGATCGAGGGCTACGGCCTGACCGAAAGTTCCGGCGTGGTCTCGACCAATCCCTACCAAGGCGAGCGGCGCGAGGGCACCATCGGGCAGGTCCTGCCGCACACCCGCGTGCGGCTGCGCGACAAGGGCGACCCGATGCAACCCGCGCCGGCCGGCGAACCCGGCGAGTTGGTGATCGCCGGACCGCAGATCATGCAAGGCTACTGGAACCGGCCCGAGGCGGCGGCGGATGCCTTCGTCGAGATCGATGGGGCGCGATGGCTGCGCACCGGCGACGTCGCGACGGTCGACGGCGAAGGCTTCATCACCATCGTCGACCGGATCAAGGACATGATCGCGGTCGGCGGGTTCAAGGTCTTTCCGAGCCAGGTCGAGGCGATCCTGCTCGAACATCCTGCGGTCAGGGAGGCGCTCGTGCTCGGCCTGCCCGACGCTTACCTCGGTGAAATGCCGCGCGCCTATGTCACGCTGGCCGACGAGGTGACGGCGACCCCGGAGGAACTGACCGCGTGGCTCAACGCCCGCGTCGGCAAGCACGAACGGGTCAGCGGGGTCGAACTGCGCGCCGACCTGCCCAAGACGATGGTCGGCAAGCTCGACCGCAAGGCGCTGCGGGCGGAGGTCGAGGCGTCGGCTTAGGCCGATTTTTTTCGCACTAAGACGCTAAGACGCGAAGGGGTTGCGCGCGATCACAGCTCTCGCGCCCCCGCGCCGGCCAGCCAATTCTTTGGGTAGATGTTGAGGTCACATTCGCGGCGGTGCGCGACGGCAGACCTGCGACAATATCTTCGTGGCTTAGTGTCTTAGTGCGAAAAACTCGTCGGCCGCCTTCAACGGGCGCAGATCGCCTCAGCTCGCCAGCGTCAGCTTGGGCTCGCCGTCGTCGCCCGGGCGTTGCGCGCTCTGGGGCACGGCGACCGGGGCGGCGGCCTTGGGCGGCTGGCGGTGAGCGAAGCGGCCTTCGACTTCGGCGCCCTGCTCGATCGTCAGCGCGTCGTAGTGCACGTCGCCGCTGATGCGCGCGCTGCGCAGCACCACCAGTTCGCGCGCGTTGATCGAGCCGCTGACCGAACCGGCCAGCCGCGCGCTCTCGGCGGTGATCCCGCCCTCGATGTGGCTGCCTTCGCCCTGGACCAGGCTGGCGCACTGGATGTCGCCTTCGATCCGGCCGTCGACGTGCAGGTCCACGCTGGCGCTCACGTCGCCCTTGATGGTGACGTCGCTGCCGATCACGGAAAAGGTCGAGCCATTGCCCATCGGCCTAGCCACGCTCGGGCTGTTCGGGCTGTACTCGTCGGGCTTCTTTGAGAACATTGGGGGCTGCCTCCAGAAAGGGGCGCGGGTTGACCGCGCAATTGTTGACGCGGACCTCGAAATGGAGGTGCGGACCGGTCGAGCGGCCGGTGCTGCCGATACCCCCGATGACGTCGCCCGCATCGACGGTCTGGCCGACTCGGGCGTGGAATTTCGACATGTGAGCGTAACGCGTGACCAGACCGTTGCCGTGCCCGATTTCGACCAGATTGCCATATCCCGCCTTCCGGCCGACGAAGATCACCCGGCCCCTGGCGGCGGAATAGATCGGCGCACCGATGGGCCCGCGGAAATCGAGGCCCGAGTGCATTGCCGCCGCGCCGGTGAACGGATCGCGGCGATAACCGAAGCTCGAAGTCATCATCTCGACATTGGCCGGGAGGTATTGCGGGATGCCGGCGAGGCTGCGGTCGAGCGCTTCCATCCGCGCCAGGCTCAAGCCGAACCGTTCGAAGCGCGGGTCGATCGAACCGTCGGGGCTGGTCCCGAGCTGTTCGAGCGGACCGCCCATCGCGCCCTTGCCCGCGCTCCGCAGCATGGCGTTGGGGTCGAGCCCGAAGCGGCGGATCGCGCGCGCGCTGCTTTCGGCGCGGCGATCGGCGTAGCGGGTCAGTTTCTCGACAAAGGCGAGCTGGCGGGCCTCGACCTGGGCGAGGCCGGCGGCTTCGGGGATCAGCGCGCTGACTTTCTCGACCGTCCTGGCCGCTTCGCCAGACGAATCGGTGACCGTTTCGCCGTCGCGGACGTCGTCCGGCAACGAATTGACCATCTTGTCGAGGAAGTCCTGGCGGCGTGCGAGGTCGGCTGTGGCGGCCCCGATGTCGCTGCGGTAGGCGTCGAAGCGTTCTTCGGAGCTGGTAACTTTGGCTTCGCGCTCGAGCAGCGACAGCCGGTCGGCGGCGGCGCGGTATTGCAGCCAGCCCATCACCGCCATCGACAGGCCCCACGCCACAAGCGCGGCGACGATCGCCCCGGCGGCGATCATCTGCACCCTCGCGGTGACCTTGATAAAGCGAACCTGTCCCTGCGACCGCATGAAGAACTCGCGGTCAGGGAACCAGGCGCGCAGGCGGCTTAACAATCCGCCGGCGGCTGCGTTCATTGGAGGTACGACCCCTATGTCCCGTTCTTATCCCGGCTGGGCGGCTAACAAAGGTTTCTTAAAAGGTCGAATCGACTCGGCCGCAACCGGGGCGAGTCGGTTGAGTCGTGCGGTGAAACGTTAGCCAAACGGGAAATATTCGAGTCAAGTGGGAACCGAAGCGCGGCTTCTGGGTTGGACGCGACCAAGTTTTCTTGTCCGGCCGCCGGGCCTGACACTCGGGTATTGTCCTGCTAGGCACGCCCGATGGCCGACGCCGATCCCTCTCTCGCGCCCGCCGCGCTGGTCGTTTCGCTGGCCCGCGATGGCCGCGCGGCGCAGGCCGTCCTGGCGGCTATGGGGGACGAAGCGCGGGCATCGGCCCTGCGCTCCGCCGCGCGCGAACTGCGCCATGACCATGCGGCGATCCTGTCCGCCAACGCCCGCGACATGGCGGCGGGCGCCGCGGCCGGGCTGTCCCCCGCGTTGCTCGACCGCCTGCGGCTCGACCGAGAGCGGCTGGACGCGATCGGCGATACGGTCGAAGCGGTCGCCGCGCTGCCCGACCCGACCGGCGAGCTTATTTCGCGTGATGTGCGGCCCAACGGGCTGGTGCTCGAACGGGTACGCATCCCGATCGGGCTGATCGGAATCATTTACGAAAGCCGCCCCAACGTCACCGTCGACGCCGCCGCGTTGTGCGTGCGCGCGGGCAACGCCGTGCTGCTGCGCGGCGGGAGCGAGGCGGTGCGCTCGAACCGTGCGCTCCACGGCGCGTTCGTGCGCGGGCTGGAGCGCGCAGGCGTGCCGGCGGCGGCAGTCCAGCTGGTGCCGACGCAGGACCGCGCCGCGGTCGGCGCGATGCTCGCGGCGGCGGGCCTGATCGACATGATCGTGCCGCGCGGCGGCAAGAGCCTGGTCGCGCGGGTCCAGGCCGACGCGCGGGTGCCGGTGCTCGCCCACCTCGACGGCCTCAACCACACGTATGTCCACGCCGCCGCCGACCCGGCCAAGGCGCGCGCCATCGCGCTCGACGCCAAACTGCGCCGGACCGGCGTGTGCGGGGCGATGGAGACGCTGCTGGTCGATGCCGCGTTTCCGGATACACCCGCGCTGCTCAGCGGGCTGATCGACGCCGGCTGCGAAATCCGCGGCGACGCGCGTGCCTGCGCGATCGATCCGCGTATCGCGCCGGCCAGTGCCGAGGACTGGGACACCGAATATCTCGACGCGGTGCTGTCGGTGGCCGTGGTGGACGGGGCGGACGCGGCGATGGCGCATATCGCCGCGCACGGATCGCACCACACCGACGCGATCGTGACCGAGGACGCCGCCATCGCCGAGCGCTTTCTCGCTCGGGTCGATTCGGCGATCGTCATGCACAACGCCTCCAGCCAGTTCGCCGACGGCGGCGAGTTCGGGCTCGGCGCCGAGATCGGCATCGCCACGGGGCGCCTGCACGCGCGCGGGCCGGTCGCGCTCGAAGGGCTGACGACTTACAAGTGGCTGGCGCGCGGGTCCGGACAGATTCGCGGCTGAAGGAGATTAGCATGCGCTACAACCGTCTCGGCTCGACCGGGCTGATCGTATCCGAGCTGTGCCTGGGGGCGATGACCTTCGGCACCGACCCCGGCCGTTTCGCCGACATCGCCGGGATGGACCAGTCCGCCTCGACCGCCATGGTCAAGCAGGCGCTCGATGCCGGGATCAACTTCATCGACACCGCCAATGTCTACACCCGGGGCCAGTCGGAACAGTTCGTCGGCCAGGCATTCAAGGACCTCGGGCTCGCGCGCAGCGAGGTGGTGATCGCGACCAAGGCGATGGGCGCGATGGGCGACGGGCCCAACGACGCGGGCGTTAGCCGCTACCACCTGATGCATCAGATCGACGCCAGCCTCGAACGCCTGGGGCTCGACCATGTCGATCTCTATCAGATCCACGGGTGGGATTCGCAGACCCCGATGGATGAGGCGCTGCGCGCGCTCGACGACATCGTCCGCACCGGCCGCGCGCGCTACATCGGCGTCAGCAACTGGGCCGCGTGGCAGATCGTCAAGGCGCTCGGGATCAGCGAGCGGCTCGGCCTGGAAAAGTTCGCTTCGCTGCAGGCCTATTACACGATCGCCGGGCGCGACCTCGAACGCGAGATCGTGCCGATGCTGCAATCGGAGGGCGTCGGGCTGATGGTCTGGAGCCCGCTCGCCGGCGGGCTGCTCAGCGGCAAATACTCCCGCAGCGCCGACGACCGGAGCGAGGGAGAAGGCCGCCGCGCGGCGTTCGACTTCCCTCCGGTCGAGATGGACCGCGCCTATTCGGTCATCGACGCGCTCCAGCGCATGGCCGCCGGCAAGGGCAAGACCGTGGCCCAGCTCGCGCTCGCCTGGCTACTCCACCAGCCGGCGGTCTCGACCGTGATCGTCGGAGCCAAGCGGGCTGACCAGCTGGCCGACAACATCGGCGCTTGCGAGGTCGAATTCACCGCCGCCGAAATGACCGAACTCGACAAGCTGAGCCGCCTGCCGCGCGAATACCCCGGCTGGATGCTCGGCTTTCAGGGCGGTTATCGAGGTGAAAAGGTTTCGCCGCGGCGGACCCCCGCCTGACCGCCCGACCTGCCAAATGATCCGCACCGGCCTGTTGGGAGGCAGCTTCAACCCGGCGCATCGCGGCCACCGCCGAATCAGCCTGGCGGCGATCGAGCAGCTCGGGCTGGACGAGGTCTGGTGGCTGGTCTCGCCGGGCAATCCATTGAAGCCCGCCGCCGGCATGGCGCCGCTGGGCGCGCGCTTCGCCTCGGCGGTGCGCGCCGCGCGCCGCGCGCCAATCCGGGTCACCGCGATCGAGCGCGAGCTGGGCACCCGCTACACCGTCGATACCCTGCGGGCGCTCGCCCGTCGCTATCCCGGGCGGCAGTTCGTGTGGCTCATGGGGGCGGATAATCTGGCGCAATTCCACCGCTGGAAGGACTGGCGCGGGATCGCCCGGACCATGCCGATTGCGGTATTCGCGCGACCGGGCTATTATCGTCAGGCCGTCGCCAGCCCCGCGGCGGCATGGCTGCGGCGCTATCCGGTGTCCGCCGCCGGTCTCAAGCAAGCGGGCAGATGGAGCGCACCGGCCCTGGCCTACCTCAGATACGATCCCGATCCGATCTCGGCCACGGCACTGCGCCGCGCCGATCCGGACTGGGCTTCACGGGTATCGGCAACGGCCCTGCGCGACGAAGTCACCCACCGTTCGGTCGCATTCGAGGAAACAACCGCGCGATGATGTGCGTTGGTCCTCTCGTGTTTCCCGCCCTTCGACACAGGAGCAAATTATCCGCCTATGAATCAGGCGCAACCGCTGCCGGCCCAACCCGGCACATCACGGGGCTCCATGCCCCAGGCTGACCTCACTTCCGATCGCCCCGCCGACCGGCTCCACGCGCTGGTCCTCGAGCAACTCGACGACGACCAGGCGCAGGACCTGGTCTCGATTCCGCTCGCCGGCAAAAGCTCGATCGCGGATCACATGGTGATCGCCTCCGGCCGCTCGACGCGGCAGGTCGCTGCGATGGCGCAGAAGCTGGCCGAGAAGATCAAGCAGGGCGGCTTCGGCTCGTCGCGCATCGAAGGGCTGCCGGCCGCCGACTGGGTGCTGATCGACGCCGGCGACGTGGTCGTCCACTTGTTCCGCCCCGAAGTGCGCAGCTTCTACAACCTCGAACGCATGTGGGGTTTTGGCGATGAGAAGGCCGCGGCAGCCGAGGGCAGCGCGTAATTGGTTTTTCGCACGCCCGTCGGGCGCGCGTCCTCGCCGCAGTTTTCTTCGCTTCGCTGCGAGGGCGGCTGCGGGCGGGCGCCCCCGGCGGGCAATCGCCTGCCGGCTACTTCAGCCAACGCCCTTGCGGTCGGCTGGTCGCCGACCGATCCGCGCCGATAGTCGACGATGCTTCTTCATGTGATTGCACGCGGCAAGATCGGGCGTTCGCCTGAGGCCGAACTGGTCGCGCGTTACGAGAAGCGGCTGTCCTGGCCGTCGCGCTTCACCGAGCTGCCGGAAACCGGCGGCAAGCCGCCCGAGCCGGCCACTCCTTTGCAAACGGTCCTGCTCGACGAGCGCGGCAGGACCCTGACCTCGGAGGAATTCGCCGCGATCCTCGGCCGCTGGCGCGACGAGGGGGTGCGCGAGGTGCGCTTCGTGCTCGGTGCGGCGGACGGTCATACCGCCGCCGAGCGCGAGAATGCAGACCTGCTGCTGGCGATGGGCGCGATGACCTGGCCGCACCTGCTCGCCCGCGCGATGCTGGTCGAGCAGCTTTATCGCGCGACGACGATCCTCGCCGGCCATCCCTATCATCGCAGCGGCTGATCGGGCTAGGAAGGCCGCGTGATGCGCCGCGTTGCCCTTTTTCTGCCCGCAAGCCTGTGCGCCGTGGCGGCGCTGCTGCTCGCCGCGATGGCGGGAGCGCAGCCGGCGGACCCTTACAACGACCCAGCGCAGACACGCGCCGCGTTGGTCCGCGCCCAAGCCGACGCACGCGCGGCCGCCACCCGCGCGCGCCGGCTCGAAGTCTCGGCGCGCAGCACGCGCGAGGCGGCCGAGAGAACCGCTCGCGAGGCCGCCGCGCTCGCCGCGCGGGTGCAGGAGGCCGAAGCGGGGATCACCGCATCGCGCGCGCGCATTGCCCTCGCCCGGCGCGAGCGGGTGCTGCTCGACCGGCGACTGGCCGAACGGCGCGAACCGCTGATCCGTCTGACCGCGGGGCTGCAAAAGCTCGCCCGCCGCCCGCTGGCGGTCGCCGTGTTGCGGCCGGGATCCTTGCGCGAGACGATCTACTTGCGCGCGGTGCTCGACAGCACGCTGCCCGAGGTGCGCCGCCGCACCGCCGCGCTGAGCGGCGAGATTTCGCGCGGCCGCCGCATCGTGCAGGAAGCGCGCGCGGCACTCGCGGCGCTCGAAACCGGCAACCGCACGCTGGCCGAACGCCGCCGGTCGCTCGCCGCGCTCGAATCACGCCAGCGGCTCGCGTCGCGCCGCGCGGGCGGGGCCGCGGCGCGCGAGGCCGAGCGCGCGCTGGCGCTGGCGGAAGAAGCGCGCGACCTCGACGGTCTCGTCGGGCAACTCGCCCAAGCGGGGACCTTGCGCCGCCAGCTCGCCGCTTTGCCCGGCCCGCTGCTGCGTCCCCCGCGACCGGGGGCGAGCGAGGTCATCGCCGCGCAGCCGCCGCCCACACCGGACGCCACTGGCGCGCCCGGCTTCCAGCTGCCGGTAACCGGTCGCATCGTCAGCGGTTTCGGGGTCGCCGGCGAGGAGGGTGCCCGGACGCTCGGGCTGGCGCTGGCGACCGCCGATGGCGCGCAAGTCGTGGCCCCCGCGCCCGGGCGGGTCGCCTTTGCCGGACCATTTCGCGGGTTCGGCCGGATCGTCATCATCGAGCACGCGGGCGGGTTCGCCAGCCTGGTCACCGGGCTCGCCCGCGCCGACGTGGCGGTGGGGGACGAACTGGTCGGCGGCGCGCCGCTCGGGGTGGCGGCGTCGGGCCGCCAACGCGTGGGCTTCGAACTGCGCCGGGGCGGTGCGCCGGTCAACCCGCTCCAGTTCGTGCGCTAGGGCAAATAACTCAATCGACCGGCGGCCATCGACCGACGACAGTCCCGGGCCGACACAGCGCGACGCCTCATCTGGCGTTAACGCCCCGCGCGCGATAGAACGGCGGACAAATCGCCAGGAAGGCCACCGATGAAACTTGCCGCCCCCCGTTTCGCCGCGCTCCTGCGCTCCGCTGCGCTGGTCAGCGCGGTCGCGCTGCTGCCCGCCACCACCGCCGGCCTCGCCCAGGTCGACGGCCGCGCCGGCCCCGAATTCGCCAAGCTGATGGCGGTGTATCAGCGGATCAAGGCGAGCTATGTCGAGCCGGTCGATGACGACAAGCTGATCCGCGGCGCGATCGACGGCATGCTCGCGAGCCTCGACCCGCACTCGGCCTACCTCGACGGCGGCGACCTCCAGCGCCTCGAAACGATGATCGACGGCAATTATTCGGGCCTCGGCCTGTCGGTCCTGATGGAGGACGGCGCGGTCAAGGTGATCGCCCCGTTCAAGGGTAGCCCGGCGGACAAGATGGGCATCAAGGCCGGCGACTACATCACCCACCTCGATGGCGCGCTGGTCTATGGCGGCGAGCTCGACGACGCGGTCGCCAAAATGCGCGGGGTGGCCGGCACTTCGATCCGCCTCACCGTATTCCGCGCCGGCCGCGAGGAGCCGTTCGACGTGACGGTGACCCGCGGAGTGATCGATCTCGAACCGGTGACGCACAAGCTCGAAGCGGGCGGGATCGGCACCATCTCGGTCAACGAATTCAGCCGCGACGTCGGCGCCGACGTGTTCGCTTCGTGGCAGGCGCTGTCGCGCGAAGCCGGCGGACGCCTGAACGGCCTGGTGCTCGACTTGCGGCAGAACCCCGGCGGCTCGCTGGACGAGGCGGTGGCATTGAGCGACCTGTTCCTCGACAAGGGCCAGATCGTCTCCCAGCGCGGCCGCGCCAAGGGCGAATCGCTGGTCTACGAGGCCGAAAGCGTGTTCCGCGGCGATATGGCCAAGGGCCTGCCGATGATCGTGCTGATCGACGCCGGCTCGGCCTCGGCGAGCGAGATCGTCGCCGGCGCGCTGCAGGACCACCGCCGCGCGCTGGTCATGGGCGAACGCAGCTTCGGCAAGGGCAGCGTGCAGACGCTGTTGCCGCTGGGCCAGACCGCCGCGCTCAAGCTGACCACCGCGCGCTATTTCACGCCCGCGGGCCATTCGGTGCAGGAAGGCGGCATCGATCCCGATATCGCCGTGCCGCAGTTGAGCGATCCCGATCTCGCCAAGCGGAGCAAGTTCCGCCTGCGCGAATCGGACTTGCGCGGGCATCTGGTCAACGAAGCGGCGCTCAAGGACGAGGATCTGGAAAAGGACCGCAAGGACGATCCGCGCTTCACCCTCACCGCCGCCGAGGTCAAGGCCAAGGGGATCGAGGACTTCCAGATGAATTACGCGCTTGAAACCCTGCGCCGCACCGCGCCGAACACGGTCGCGCGCCGCAAGTGAGGCAGCCCGGCGCGTCGGAGAAGCTGGCGCAGCGGCTCGCGCTCGGCGTTCCGGCGCTGCTGCTCGCCGGGGCTTACATCGGCGAGTACGGCTTCGCCCTTTACCCGTGCGAGATGTGCTGGTGGCAGCGCTATCCCCACTTCGCGGCGGTCGGCCTCGGGTTGGTCTCGACCGTTTCGGCACGCCGGCGGGTGTTGCTCGCGCTCGCCGCGCTGGCGATCCTGGTGTCGGGAGCGATCGGCGCCTTCCACGCCGGGGTCGAATACGGCTGGTGGGAAGGGCTCACCGCGTGCAGCACCCCGGCGTTGGGCGGCGGCGACCCGCTCGAGGCGATCATGAACGCCCCGCTGGTGCGCTGCGACGAAGTCCAGTGGAGCCTCCTGGGCATTTCGCTCGCCGGGTGGAATTTCCTTATCTCGACCGTCGCGGGGATCGCCATCCTCGTGCTGCTGCGGAGGCCAACGCGATGAAACCCGACCGCAGCCGCATGATCCGCGTCGACCAGGCCGGCGAATACGGCGCGACCCGCATCTACGTCGGGCAGCTGGCGGTAATGGGCGACCGGGCCCCGCATTCCGGGGCGATCGCCGCGATGGCGCGGCAGGAAGCCGATCACCAGGCCAGGTTTGACGCGCTGATGGCCACGAGGGGCGTGCGCCCGACCGCGCTGCAGCCATTGTGGTCGGCGGCCGGCTATGCCCTCGGCGTCGGCACCGCGTTGCTCGGCCCCGAAGCGGCGATGGCCTGCACCGCCGCGGTCGAGGAGGAGATCGACCGGCACTATTCCGCCCAGCTCGACGAGCTTGAGGCGGCCGGCGACGACCCCGAGCTGGCGGCGCTGGTTAGCGAATTTCGTGACGACGAGCGCGCCCACAAGGAAACCGCGCTGGCCGCCGGGGCCGAGCGCGCGCCCGCCTACTCGCTGCTGTCGGGCGCGATCCGGCTGGGTTGCCGGCTGGCGATCCGGCTGGCGGCGCGGATTTGAGGAACCGTGAGGCGGTTTGACGCGCTTCAACCCCTGTTCAGTGCCGCTGTGGCCAACCGAGCCCGTTCAATTCGAGGATAGACCGATGATCCGCCGCCTGCTGCCGCTTCTCGCCGCTCCGCTCGCCATGGCCGCTCTGACCGCGCCCGCCGCCGCGCAGGACAGCGGCGGCGACAAAGTGCGGATGCTGATCGTCTACGGTGATGACAAGGTCGCGCCGCCGGAAGGCGACGAGATCGTGGTCGTCGCGCGGATGCCCGAAGCCGACCGTTATCGCATCCCCGAGACGCTGCGCTTCAGCGACGATCCAGCCAATATGGCGTGGGCGCGGCGGATCGAGAAGCTCGACATGATCGGCGCCTTCGGCACGATGTCGTGCTCGCCGGTAGGCGCGGGCGGGTTCACCGGCTGCACCCAGCAATTCATCGACGCCGCCTATGCCGACAAGCGCGAAGGCGCCGACGTGCGCTTCGGCACACTGGTCGCCGCGGCCCGGGCCGAGCGACTGTCGACGATCGACGCCGACGCGGCCGCGACCCAGAGCCGGGTCGAGGAACTCGAAAAGCAGTACATGGAAAAGCTCGAGCGCGAGCGCACGGACGAACTGCCGGGCGAGCCGCGCACCGCCACCAATGTGCCCGCGCTGGCGCAACCGCCGCAGGAGTGAGCGGCGTCGGTCTGGCAGACCCGAGGGATAGCGGACCTTAATCTTTCGTGGTTAACCCGCAGCGCATGACTGCCCGCAAAGTCCTCACCGTCTTCGGCACCCGGCCCGAGGCGATCAAGCTGTTTCCGCTGATCCATGCGCTGGCGGCGGACCCGCGCTTCGCCAGCCGGGTATGCGTGTCGGGCCAGCACCGCGGGATGCTCGATCAGGTGCTCGATATCGCGGAACTCGCGCCCGACCACGATCTCGACCTGATGCGCCCCGACCAATCGCTCGACGCGCTGACCGCCAATCTGCTGACCGGGATTGGCCGTGTGCTCGACAGCGAGAAGCCCGACTGGGTGGTGGTTCAGGGCGATACCGCCACCGCGATGGCCGGAGCGCTCGCCGCCTATTACCGCAAGATTCCGGTCGCGCATGTCGAGGCGGGCCTCAGGAGCGGCAACATCCACCATCCGTGGCCCGAAGAGGTCAACCGCAAGATCGTCGGCGCGTTCGCCGCGCTGCATCTCGCCCCGACCGAAACCGCCGCCGCGGCGCTGCGCCGCGAGAACGTCGAGGCGCAAACGATCCACGTCACCGGCAATACCGTGATCGACGCGCTCCACTGGGTCACCGCCAAGATCGCGCGCGAGCCGCACCTGGCCGCGGGACTGGCGGAGTTGGAGGCGCGCTTCGCGAAGCGGCGCATTATCGGCATGACCAGCCACCGGCGCGAGAATTTCGGCGAGGGAATGGAGGGCATCGCCCGCGCTGTCACCCGCCTCGCCGCGCGGCCCGACGTGGCGGTGATCTTCCCGGTCCATCTCAACCCCAACGTGCGCGCGGTGATGAACTCGGCCCTCGCCGGGCTCGACAACGTCGCCTTGATCGAGCCGCTCGACTACCCGCACTTCGCCCGGCTGCTCGCTATCAGCACGCTGATGCTGACCGACAGCGGCGGGGTGCAGGAAGAAGCGCCCGCGCTTGGCAAGCCGGTTCTGGTGATGCGCGAGACGACCGAACGGCCCGAGGGCGTCGAGGCGGGCACCGCCAAGCTCGTCGGCACCGACCCCGACCGCATCGTGAGCGAAGCTGAGCGCCTGCTCGACGATCCGGACGCCTACGCCGCGATGGCGCGGGCGCACAATCCGTTCGGCGACGGCCAGGCGACGGCACGGATCGTGGAGCTGCTCGCCCGCTAGAGGCCGTGGTAGGCCTGGTACCATTTGACGAAGCGCGGAAATCCGACCTCGACCGCGGTACTCGGGGCATAGCCGGTGTCGCGCGCAATCGCGTCGATGTCGGCGTAGGTCCGCGGCACGTCGCCCGGCTGCATCGGCTGGAAATCGATTCGCGCCGTGCGCCCGCAGGCCGCCTCGATCACCCCGATCACCTTCATCAGCGGCTCGGGCCGGTTGTTGCCGATGTTGTAGATCGCGTGCGGGGCGGCGCTGCCGCCGGGCTTGGCCGCTCCGTCGTCGGCGGGCGGGCGGTCGAGGCAGCCCAGCACTCCCGCGACGATGTCGTCGATATAGGTGAAATCACGCCGCATCTCGCCGTGGTTGAACACCGGAATCGGCTCGCCGGCGAGGATCTTCGCGGTGAAGATCCACGGCATCATGTCGGGCCGCCCCCAGGGGCCGTAAACGGTGAAGAACCGCAGGCCGGTCAGCGGCAGGCGGTAGAGGTGGGCGTAGGTCTCGGCGAACAGTTCGTCGGCCTTCTTGGTCGCGGCGTAGAGCGACCACGGATGGTCGACCCGGTCCTCGACCGAAAACGGCACTTTCCCGTTGCCGCCATAGACCGAGCTCGAGCTGGCATAGACCATGTGCCGCGGTCGCCGCGCGCGGGCCAGTTCGAGCAGGTTCAAGTGCCCGACGACATTCGACTGGACGTAGGCGTGGGGGTTCTCGAGGCTGTAGCGCACCCCCGGTTGCGCGCCGAGGTGGACGATGGCGTCGATCTCCTCGCCCGCTAGCGCGGCGTCGAGCGCCGTCCAGTCGGCGAAGTCGACCTGGTTGAACGCGAACGCTTCGCCCGCCGCCGCCTGCACCCGCGCCACCCGGTCGCGCTTGAGCTGGACCGGGTAATAATCGTTGAGGCTGTCGATCCCGAGCACCCGGTCGCCGCGCGCGGCCAGTGCTTCGCTCACTGCCGCGCCGATGAAACCCGCGGCCCCTGTCACCAGCACGCGCATGTCAGCAGTCCGGCTCAGCGAGCTGCCGGGGGCTGGCCGTGGCCGGGATGCCGGTCAGGGTAACGCTGTCGCCAAACGATCGGGTGACCACCGCGTTGGCTCCCACCACCACATCGTTGCCGAGAGAGATGTGACCGATGATCTTCGCGCCCGACGCGATGAACGCGCGGTCGCCAACGGTGGGGCGCTGGTCGTGGGCCGGCTCGATCTCTTTCGCGCCAAGCGTCACCTGATGGTAGATCACCGCATAAGCGCCGATCCTGTTCGCGCCGATCACTGTTCCAGAGGCATGCGGCATGAAGAAATGCGGGCCGATCGCGCAGGCCGCGGAGATTTCCACTCCGTGGAGATAAAAATTGATCCACGTCAGCAACTTGGCAAGGCCAGTGTTCCGACGCCGCTGTGCCGCATGCGCCAGGCGATAGAGCCCGACCGGGGCGCAGCGCGGGATCAGGAAGTTGCGCCACAGGTCACGCCGGCGCACCCGGCGCCCCGGCTGGCCATAATAATGGAAATAGCGCTCGAGGTCCGAGGCCAGCAGCGCGCCGAGCGAAAGAGGCCCTAGCTCGGCTTCGGCCATAGCCCCGGCCGCAAATGCAGCGCCGATTGGTCTTCCTCGCTCAGCAGTTCGTCGATCCATCCGGCCAGGCTGTAGCGATAACGCGTCGCCTCATCCAGCGGCGGCGCATCGCTGCGGAGGAAAGCGTCAGGCACCAGAGGCGCGCCGCGATCGATCACTTCGATTCTGGCCGGGTCGTAGAAGGCGTAGTCGCGGATCGCGGGATTTGTGGTGACCAGCTTCTTGCCCGCCCCGAGTACCTCGAGCGTGCGCATCGTGAGCCCGCTCTGGCGCGCATGCTCGATATCAAGGATCGCGCGGCTGGTTTCGAAGATCCTCTGGCTTTCGGGGCGGCTCAGCGGCGTGAAGGCGAACTGTTCGGCGCGCGCCCGGCGGAAATGCGGATTGGTCAGACGGTACGCCGCGAGCAGCCAGCGCGCCTTGAGGTAGAGGAACCAGAACCGCCGGATGTCAGGAGCCAGCATCGCGTCGAGCCGCTCGACCACACGATGCCGGTCGGTGTGCGCGGTTCCCACGAAGGCGATCTCGCGCTCGAGCGGCAGGGCGGCCGCGGTCGACGCGTGATCGTCGAAGAACAATGGCCGGAAGCGCAGGCCATGGCGGGCGGCGGTTTCCGGCTCGAAGGTGAACGCACGATCGAACAGCGCCGCCAGATCGAGCGCGTGCGGCCGGTTGGCGAGCGAATCCCACAAGTAGAACGTGAACCGCGCGCCAGGATGGGCGCCGCGCAGATCGCCGATCAGGCGAGGCGAGACCGTCTGGCCGTTGAGCACCAGTACGTGATCGTAACGCGGTGCGGCAAAGCGGGCGAGCAGGCGGCGGTAATATCGCTCGGTGGCCCGCCGCACCTGCCCCGGCGCAAAGCGCGCGGCGGCGTGATACCAAGGCGACGAGAAAGGGCGATCGGGCATCGCGTCGACCCGCGCCCCGCGCCGAGCCAGCTCGCGTGCGATCGCCTCGTCATAGCCGAAGAACCTGGGGGCGATCAGCAAGACGCGCGCACCCGCCAGCGCCCCGGGTTCTCGCCGCTCGGCTTGGTCGGTGGAGCCGGTCACCCGGCCGAAGCGAGGTTGCGCTGGCGCAGCTCCGCGAGCGCCTTAGGGGAGCGATCCTCGAACACCGGCTGGCTTTGCGCCCATTCGCAGAACCGGCGGAGTCCTTGGTCGAGCGAGACTTGCGGTACCAAGCCGAGGTATTTTTCCGCCCGCGCCAGGTCGGCGAAGCAGTGGCGGATGTCCCCCACGCGGTATTGCCCGGTGACCTCGATCGGCACGCTGTGTCCGCTCGCCGCGACCAGCGCACGCGCCAGATCGGCGACCGTCGTCGGCCGGCCGGCGCCGAGGTTGATCACCGTGTCCGGGGGCAGGTCCGCCTTGCCGGCGGCGACCAGGCCGTCGACGATATCGTCGATGTGGATGAAATCGCGGCTCTCCAGGCCGTCTTCGTACAACGGAAGCCCGAGCCCCTGCCGTGCCCGGTTGAAGAATATCGAGATGATCCCGGTGTAGGGGTTCTGGAGCGATTGCCCTTCGCCATAGACGTTCTGGAACCGCAGGATCACCGGCCTGATCCCCAGAGCCGGCGCGCCAGCCTGCAGCAGCAGTTCTTGCGCCGCCTTAGTCGCCGCGTAAACCGACCCGGGCGCGAAACCGAGATGCTCGGGCGTGGCTACCGCGGTCAGCGCGGTCCCGTCGTCCGCTCGAAGCTCCCAGTCGTGCGCTGCGAGTTGCGCGGCGCTGCGGGCAGGCGGCTGGATCGGCCGCTCGGGTGCGCGGGGATCGACATACGCGCCTTCGCCGTAGACACTGCGGCTGGAGGCGAGGACGATACGCCGGGGGCGCCGGTCGCAGGCCGCCAGCGCTTCGAGCAGGGCCGCCGTACCCAGTTCGTTGACCCCCACATAGTGGCGGATGCGGTACATCGACTGCGCGGTGCCGGTTTCCGCGGCGAGGTGATAGACCAGGTCGCAACCGTCCAGGAGGCCGGGCTCATCGGCGATATCGCGCACGTCGAGCCGCCTGAACGACGCAGGCGCGGGCACTTCGAGCGACGGGGCTTCGCCGTGAATCTGGGGCGCCAGGCTGTCGATCAAGATCACCGCATGACCATCGGCGATTAGCCGGCGCGCCAGCGCCTGGCCGATGAAACCCATTCCTCCGGTGATCGCGATACGCACGGTTTGGAAATCCAGTCTGTCAGGCCGGCAGGGGCGTCTGCGCCGCGTACGCGCCCGGCGGCGCCGTCGGTTCAGCCGGCCTCCCATCGCGCGAGTTGCGCATCGCGAGCGCGCGGCGCGCCGTGATTACCCCGAATACCAGGCCGAAACCGGGGGTAGAGATCATGTACTGCGACAGGAACACGAACACCATCGCGCAGATCAGCAAGGCCTCGAGGTGCGACTGGGTGCCGCGCAGCAACCGCAAGTGGACATAGGCCATCAGCGCCAGTCCAAGCACGCCGAGCTGATAGACCACAATCAGCGTTCCCGATGGAATGCCCGCGTCGCTGAGGAACAGCAGCCAGCTGTTGCGCGACAGCGCCGGCCCGACCGCTTCCTGCCAGTGTTCCCACGATAGCCCTGCCGGGATGAGGAGATTGCGGCCGATTTCCTGCATGCCGACGAAGATGCCGCCGAGCCGCGCATTGGCGCTCGCATCGGAGGTGATGAGGTACCAGGGATCGTAATAGAATTCCTTGAGCAGGGCGACCAGGCGAATGTCGCCGGGAAGAATGTCCGCCCCCAGCACCACGCCGAGCAGGAAATACAAGGGGATCACGGCGACGAGCAGCAGTCGCGCCCACCGTCCGAATATCGCCACATAGATTATACCGCCCAAGGTCAGGGCAAGCACCGCGCTTGACGACCGGGCCAGAAGGACGGCGGTTGCCAGGCACGCCAGAGCCAGAAGGTTGCGGCCGCCGACCAGCACCAGAAGCGTCGCCAGGATCACCATATGGAAGCCGAAGTGCGTCGGTTCGGGCGCGAAGCCGAGCGTGCCGCGCCCGGATTCAAGGGACACCCCCGCCGTTTCGCCGAATTCGCCGATCAGCGCGGTCAGGAAGCCAGGCGCAATGGTCGCCTGGATCGCACCCGTCACCATCCATGCGACCGAAGCCCACAGGATTACCCGGTCGGTAAGCTTGGGATACTCCAGCGTGACAGCGAATGCCGCGAGCGCGAACACCATCGGCGATGCGTAAATCAGCAGATACTTGTATTCCTGCGCGTTGGGCCGCGGCAGGCTGGTGAGCACGAAGCCGATCACGCCCGCCAGCGCCAGGATCACCAGCGCCGCCAGATCGGCGCGCGGAAATCGCTCCTGTACCAGGGGTATCGCCACGATCAGCGCCAGCAGGCTGAAGATGATCGCGTAAGGCTGGGTGTAGGAATCGAGCGGGACAATCTGCGTGTAGGGGAACAGGCAGAACAGCAGCGCCAGTAAGTAAAGCGCCTTTTTCACGGCCAGTCCTTCCCGGCCCGGCACGCCCGGGCCCGCGTGGGCACCGCTATCGCGGGTCCAGATGAGCGGGTCAAGATGCCGTCCCTTTGGATCCTGGGCGCCAGACCGGACGAAGCATGATGACCAGAACCGCCGCGTAGACCGCGCGGCACGCAGCCAGAGACCACATCAACCCCAGCAGCCCGCTGCCGGACAGGTTCACCGCCAGCGCCGCGCCCAGGACCAGGACCAGGAACACGGCCGCCGCGCCGGCAAATTCGCGTTCGCGGTCCATCCCGATCAGGAGGAATTCGAGCAGCGCGGTGTTGAGCAGCACGCCGGCCGCCGCCAACGGCAGGAGATGCGCTGGAGCAATGGCGTATCGCTCCAGCGCGGCGGGCATCCAGCCATTCGTCAGGATCCCTGCGAAGCAGGCGATGCCGATCAGCCAGACCGCGGACACGGCGGCGATCCAGCCAAGTATCCGTTTCATCGCCTCGCTTGGTCGACCGTGGTATATTCGCCGGATGGCGTCCGGCCCGGCGCGTTGGGCGATCGTATTGACCAGGAGCGAGGCGCCTAGCAGAATCAACGCCAGTACCGCGTACTGTGCCGCTGACTTTGCCCCCATCGTGGTCGTCACGTAAAACCGGTCGAGATAAAACGGGGCCGCGACGGCGGTAAAGGCGACGAAGATCAGCCGGCCACCGGTTTCGGGCGGCGCTGGGGGAACGGGCCCACCAGCCTTGCCGCTTGCGCGCCGAAAGAACAGCCATTCACTGGCGAGCGCAGCAGCAATCATACTGACGATCTCGATTGCGATGACTGCCTGGAGGCTGCCGCCAAGGGCCGCCAGGGAAACCGCGGCGAACGTGATCCCCGCGCGCAGGGCGGTGCCCCCCGCCAGAGTGGATGGGCTGCCCACAGCACGCTGCATCGATGCGACGAGTCCGTTGGCGGCATTCCCCAAGGCGACGAGCATCGCAAGGCCGGCCAATCGCACCCAGGCGATGTCGGCCAGGTAACCCAGCAGCAGCAGCGGCACGGCCAGCGCAAGCGCTCTCAGCATGGCAAGGCGCCGGATCGCGCGCGCCTCGCCCATCATCCCTGCCTCGTTGCCGTCCGACACCAGTCGGGGGAAAGACTTGATGGTGGCCTCGATCGACCCGAAACTGAGCGGCCCGGCGAGGAATGCGCCCGCGGCCACCACGGTGGCATAAAGTGCAAAATCGGCGATCGGGAGCAACAAGGCGACGGCGGTCATGCGCAGGAACGTCAATGCGGAAGCGGCGATCATCACCGCCGCGAAGGCAAGGTGACCGGTGCCGGCGCGGGCAAGGCCCATGCGCCGCGAACGTCCGGTCGTCATCCCTGTTCCGGAGCGGGCCCGGCACCCCGCTCCAGCCTTCGGGCGGGCTGGCCGATGTATGTTCCGGGTTCGAGAATGTCGTGGGAAACCAGGGTCAAGGCGCCCACCGTCACGGGGCCGCGGATCTTGAGCGGACCCAGCAGCACGCTGTTGGCGCCCACCGTCAGATCGCCTTTGATATCGAAGAAATGCTCCGCCTCGCTATCGCGAGCGGCATAACGACGCGCGAAGACCACGCCCGAAGCGATATGGAGCGTGCCCGTGCAGCGGATACCATTGCCGCCCAGAACCACACCGGTGCTGTGCCCGATGACCAACCGGTCGATGTCGAGCGACGTGGACGTGAGCTCGATGCCGTAGAAATACAGCAACATGTTGTCGGTCAGCAGCGAGAGCGGCCGTCCGATAAGCGGTATCCTGGAAAGCAGGCGCGACCACGCGATCAGCAGGCGCACCTGCTCGCCGGTTTGCCACAAGAATCGGAGCCGGGCCTTCACGCTTCGGCTCAGTCGAAAGCCGACTGGGGGAGCGCTCCGCCCGGCGCGGCCTGGGCGTACATCCGGCCAAATCTTGCGCGCTCGCCCGCTCCCATCGTCGACCGGCCGCCCTTGCTCATGGGCGCGCGGCTGGTGAAGGTGATGAACAGCGCCAGGCGCTCACGGCGGCAGCGTGCGCCCTGGTGCATCAGGACCCCGGGATCGTTGACGAAAACCTGCCCGCGCTCCCCGGTCAGGCGAACCACATGACGGGCGGCATCGATACCATGCTCGGCCATGAGATCGGCGTCGGTCTTGCGCTCGATCACCAGCGGATGGCGCGCGACCCGGTCGGAAATCGGCTTCGGCAGGAACGTGAACGGCCCGCAGTCTTCGGTCACATCGGTGAAATAGACCAGCAGATGCAGTTGCCGGCGATCGCCATAGTCGAAATGCCATAGCTGGCTGTCGAGCAGCTTGTCGGAAGGCTCGGAAAAGTTGAGCGCGACATTCCACAGCCACGGGCGCCCATCGAAATATGCCGCGATCATCGCTCCGATCTCGGGGTCGGCCAGCAACTGGGTCGCCACCCGGTCGACCGCGTCGCGATGGGCGGGCCGCAAGTCGACAAACGCATGCCCCTGCGCCTCCCCGGCATGGGGCGCCAGGTCGATTTCGGGCACCGCCACGCGGCGCTCGAGGGTGAGGTAACCATCGCGCACCAGCGTGTCCGCAAGTGCGCTCGGGCGAGTGGGTGCACGCTCTCCGTGAGCAAGCCGCCGGGGCAGGTCGGCGACCAGATTAACGCCCTTGGCTGCCCAGCGGTTGGGTTTCAGGCGCCATCGCACGAAGCTGGCAACGTTGTGGATCATCGATCTTCCTCGGGCCCGCCGGATCGGGCTGGTTCGGCGAACCGGGTGGCGAGCACCAGATCCATTTCCACGCCGTCAATCAGGAAAGCGCGCGGTCGCACCGCGTCGACGGTCATAGCGCTCCTGCGGATCAGGGCAAGCATCGGCGCGTTCGCCGCCATCGTGCCAGCGGTCACCCGGCGCATGCCCCCGGGGCCCAGCAGCCAGTCGACGATGCCGCACCAAGCGGCCGAGCCAAGCCCGGCACCGCGCGCGGCGGGCTCGCCAATCATCACCGAGACATCAGCGCTGACATTGGCGGCATCGACGGCGACGCTCAGGTTTCCAACATGGCCGAGCGCGCGATCGCGCGCCTCGATCGCCAGGAACAGGTCGTTGCCGCCCGCGAAAGACGCGGCGTAGGCGGCGCAACTGACAAGGTCGTGGCGGTGGTGGCGTTGCTCCGAGTAGCGCACGACATCGGGATCGTTGAGCCACCCGGCGTAGCGGGCCGTGAGGTGCCGCTCGGCGAAGGGCACGATCCGGCACGGGCCGCAGTCGAGGTTTTCGAAATTCATGGCGCGCGCTCGATCTCAGCCCGGATCGCCGCGGCCATTCGCGCCGCGGGATCGCCACCGCAAGGCTGGGGCGGCAAGGGAGCGGGCCAGTGGGCCAGCGCGGCCCCCAGTTCCCGGCGAGTCGAAACGCATGCGATGCGGCCGGCCATGTCGCCCAGCCACGCGCGCTCGGCGGGATCGGGCACGATCGACAGGACCGGGCGGCCGAACACGGCAGCCTCGGCCAGCAGTGCGCTGGTCATGCCGGTCACCAGGTCCGCGCCCCTGACCGCGTCGAGGCCGGGACCGCCGCGGCTGACCTGATCGAAGCGCCCGGCCAGTTCGGCGACATCGTCGGCATCCTGCTTGGGGTGGAGCCGCAGCACCAGCCAGGGATCGCCTGGCAGGGCGCGGGCGGCGTGGAGCAATTCCTCCGCGACGATGTCGGTTCGCGCCTCGCTGCCGCTCGTCCCGCCGAGCGTGTATGCCGGGGTCTTGCGGAAAGGGTCGTCTCCCAGCCCGGTCGAAAGTTCGGATACAAAGACAATCACCGGCCGCTCGCCCGCGCCGGCGAAGTGCACGCGGGCGGCGATCCGGTCTTCCGCACTCATGCTTTCGCGAAGCCGGGCAACCTCCGCCAGCCGCGGATGCCCGGTTACCGTGATCCCCCCCGCCGGAAAGCCCAAGGCGACGAACGCCGCCCGGCTGGCGTCATCGGGGACGAGCAGCGCAGCGGGGGCATGGGCGAAAGTGGCGGCCGACCGCCCGCGAAAGCGGAACGCCGCATTGGCCGCCGAATCGACCGCGCCGAAGGTCGGAATGTGCCGCGCTCTGGCGCTGCGGGTTAGCTCGAAGGCGAAGCTGTCCAGGTTCTCCGACGTGCCGACCAGCACCGCGGCGGGTTTGACGTGGTCGATCAGGGCTTCCGCACCTCCGGAGGTGGCCGGGATAGCGGCTATATCGAACCCCTCGTCCCGCAACGCGGCTTCGATGCCCCGCAGAAAGGCGAGCGCTCCCGGGTCCTCGGCAAACATCAGGACGGTTGGACCCGTCACGGCGCAGCGCCGCCGAATGCGACAGTACGGCGCTCGAGAGTCAAACTCGCCACGGCCTCGACAATCCGGGCCGTCTCGAGCGCCGAGTCGCCAGTGCTTGCGAGCAGGGACGGATCGCCAGCGTCCAGCGCGTGCGCGATATTGTCGTACATCGCATAGAGCGCGGTCCCCACGCTGCTCGCCAGGCGTTCGGGCGCGTCGAAGGCGATTTCGCGCTCGCCCTGCATCGCGCGATTGGCCTGGCGCGAGTAGAATGCGTTCGAGAGACCTTCGTTCATGACCTCGAACCGGCCGCGCTCGCCCCACAGGATTAGGCCGTTTTCGCGATAGTCGGTGAACCGGACGGGCTGGAACGCGATCGTCGCGCCGCCGGCCAAGTCGAGCGCGAAGCGTGGGTTGCGGTCGCCCGGAATCGGTCCTTCGCAAAACCCTGTGTCCACGCCCAGAAGCGTGCAGCCGACGACCTCGCCGCACAGCATGCGCACCATGTCGACCATGTGGGTGCCATTATTGAGCAGGCCGTTGCCGTAGAGCGCGATCCCGCCCTGGAGCTTGCCGATGCGTTCCTCCAGTTCGCCTGCCGCCAGTCGGCGCAAGACCTCGTCCGCGCGGCGCCAGATATTGACCGCGACCATTACATTGCGTGCCGCGCAAGAGTCGAGGAACAGGCGTGCCGCCGCCAGCGTCGTGCCGAGCGGCTTTTCGACGAGCACCGCGCGCAGACCGGGAAACGCGTCGAGCACCCCGAGCCGCGCGTCCGGCGCCGTGGCCAGCACGGCTACCTCGATCCCGGCTGGCGCGCCCAAGGCAGCCACATCGGCCGCGGCGACGGGAACCCGCCAATCGTCGCGCGCCTCGGCCAAAGCCGCCGGATCGGGATCGACCACCGCGCGCCAGTCGAACGCCCGATGCTCGGTCAGAACCTGTGCATGCGCCGCGTAGCGATAGTACCGCGCCATGACGGGATCGGCGGCGTATCCCCGTCCCATGCGGCCGAAGCCGACGATCGCGGTGGCCCAGCGCCGGCTCACCGGACCGACTTCTCCGCGCAGCGCGCGTTGATCGCCGCGATCGCGGGCTCGCGCCTCAGCAGGTCGAGGATGGCCGGGACGGTGAACAGCGGGCCATGCGCAGGCTCGAGCCGAGCATAGACGGCGCGGATGAACTCGAGATCCTCGGCATAGTCGAGCTGCAGGCGGACATCGGGCGCCCGCCGGTCGGCGGTGGCGAGCATATGGACCGTGCGGTAGCGGTCCGGGTTCTCGTAGAAATAGAGCGACACATGCTCGCGCACCGCCGGGTCGTCGATCGTCGCGGCGACCTCGGCCAAGGCGTTGGTGCGAAATACCTGCACGTCGGCGCCTTGCGGGAAGCTGGGAATCCTGACGTTGCAGGCGACGTCGCAGGCGTTGGCGAAAAAGGTTTCGATGCCGAGGTCGATCAGCTCCGGATCGAGCAACGGGCAGTCGCCGGTAACCTCGACGGTGATCGTGCTCGCCATGGCGCGCTGGGCATCGACCACGCGGCCCAGCACGTCGTCCTCGCTGCCGCGATGAACCGCCACGCCGTAGCCGGCCGCCCAGTCGGCGATCGCGTCGTCGCCGGGGAAAGTCGAAGTGGCGACCACAACATCGTCAAGCAGGCGGCAGGCTCGCAGGCGGCCGACGAGACGGGCCAGCGCCGGCTTGCCGCCGACATCCATCAGCACTTTGCCCGGCAGGCGCGAGGAGCCCATCCGCGCCTCGATGCTGGCAACGATGCGCTCGTCCTGCATCAGGCGGCCCATCAGTCGGCAGCGTCCGCGGAATCGGCCGGCGGGATCGTGTGCCGCAGCGCGTGAACCTTGCGCACCGCGCCGATCAAACGGTCGGCGAGCGATTCGTCGACGCGGTAGGCGCACGGTTCGAACAATAGCAGTTCGTGGCCGTACATATGCTCGGCCACCGGGCACATGCCGGAAGTGTACTGGCGGTCAGTCAGCGTGAAAGGCCAATGGTCACGACCGATCGCGATGCGCTTCTGAAACACCGGGAGCATGTAGAGCGGCTGGGTGTATCCCGTGCCGTGCGGGAAGCCCTCGGCGGTGAGGGCACGGCTGAAGTCCGCTCGGCTGACACCGAGCGCGGCCTCGTCAAGCCGCATCGCCCAGACGTAATATACGTGACGGCAGCCGTCGCGAACCGGGGGAACGGTAATTCCCTCAAGCCCGCGCAGTCCGTCGCTCAGCGTCTCGGCGAGCCGCTGGCGGCGGCCGACTTCGTGCTCGATCTTGGCAAGCTGCGCGCGCCCGACCGCCGCACTCATCTCGGTCATGCGGTAGTTCTGGCCGATCATGTTGACCGGATCGGCGATCCCCGCCGGCTCGAGAATGTTCTCAGCGTGATTGCGGATAGCCTGCAGGCGCAGCGCCAGCTCCGCATCGCCGGTCACGCACATCCCGCCTTCGCCGGTATGGATGTGCTTGTGATAGTTGAGGCTGAACACGCCGATGTGCGCGATCGTGCCGGCATAGGCGCCGTTTTCGCTCGCCAATGGGCCTTGCGCGTTGTCCTCGATCAAGTGGATGCCGTGGCGGTCGGCCAGATTGCGTAGCTCGGCGAGGCGCGCGGGATGGCCGAACAGGTTGACCACCAGGATCGCCTTGGTCTTGGCGGTGATGGCCGCGGCAACCTTGTCGACGTCGAGGCAAAAAGTGTCGGGCTCGATATCGACGAACACCGGGATCCCGCCGTAGAACAGCGGCGCGACCACGGTCGCCGACATCGTGTAGGGCGGCACGATCACCTCGTCGCCCGGGGACAGGCCGATGGCCCCGAGCGCGGCGATGATCCCCGAGGTTGCCGAGTTGACCGACACCACGTGCGGCGCGCCGAACAGTTCGGCCCATTCCGCCTCGAACGCCTTGACCTCGACTCCGCCAAGAAATTCGTCGCCCCAGCTGCCGTAATAGGCGCTGAGCGATCCGCGCTCGAACGCGCGCATCGCGGCCTTGGCCTCGTCCGGCCCTACGGTCACGTCGGGCGGTAGCGGCCCGTTGATCACCGGATCGCCGCCGATGATGGCGAGGCGCTCGTTGACGATGGTATCGGTCATTTCGGGTCTTTCTGGAAAATCAGTAGCGTCTAGCCGAGCAGGTCCCAACTCGCCGCGGTTCCCCGCTTCACGTCGCGCGCGACGCGTTTGCCGATGAGGTCGGCGTAGTGCTTGGGCGCCAGGCCGAGGCCGGGCCGGATCAGCCGCAAGTTGGTTTCGGTGAGCGCTTCCCCCGCTCTCACGTCCTCGACAACGTAGATCGAGCGGCGGAACACCAGGCTGCCCATTTCGGCCTCGCTCGGGCCATATGAAACCGAGCCGATCGCGGCGGCGGCGGTCTGCGTCTCGCGCACCAGCGCGGCGAGCTCGGCCGGCTCCATCGAGAACGCCGAATCGACCCCGCCATCGTCGCGCGCGATGGTAAGATGCTTCTCGATCGCGACGGCGCCCAAGGCGGTTGCGGCAACCGCAGCGCCGATCCCCATGGTGTGGTCGGACAGCCCGACGTGGCACCCGAACATCTCACGCAAGTGCGGGATCGTCGAAAGGTTCGAACTCGCAGGATCGGCGGGGTATGAACTCGTGCACTTGAGGAGGATCAGGTTCTCGCACCCGTTGGCACGAGCGGTGCGCACCGCCTCGTCGATTTCGGCGGCGGTTGCCATGCCGGTCGACATGATCATCGGCTTGCCGGTGCGCGCCACCTTGGCGATCAGCGGGAGATCGACATTTTCGAAGCTGGCGATCTTGTGGCAGGCGACGCCGAGATCCTCGAGGAAGTCGACCGCGGTTGGATCGAACGGGCTCGAAAAGCCGATCATCCCCAGCTCGCGGCAGCGATCGAAGATCGGCTTGTGCCATTCCCACGGCGTGTAGGCCTGCTTGTAGAGATCGTAGAGCGACGTCCCGTTCCACAGCGAATTCGGATCGGAAATGAAGAACTCGCCTTCCGAATGGTCGATCGTCATCGTGTCGGCGGTGTAGGTCTGAAGCTTGATGGCGTGCGCGCCGGCCGCAGCCGCCGCCTCGACGATCTCCATCGCCCGGTCGAGCGAATGGTTGTGATTGGCCGACACCTCAGCGATCACCAACGGGCGCGCGTGGGCGTCGATCGTGAAGTCCTGGATCTTGAACGGATTCATGGTGCCCCTTTAGCCGCCGCATCGCGAAGCACAATCCGCGCGGTCGCGGTCACCCCGCCCTCGTCGAGAACTGCGCGTGAAAATTCGATCCGCCAGGGCCCCGTGTCGATAAAGGCGGGGGGATAGCCTTCGGCATCGAGCATGCGGATATGATCGTAGACCTGGCGCGTCTCGGTAAGAGGGGAAAGATCCCCGTCAGCCGGCCGCCGCCGCCGGAACTCGAGCACTTCGCCGGCCTGCGGAAGAGGCGCCGGATCGGAGGCGACGATCTCGACGACCATTCCCTCGATCACTCCCGTTGCCCGCTCAAAGATGTCCTGCGCGGTGCCGGCGAGCGACAGCGAGCGTTTGAGGTAGATTGGCCCGGTGTCGAGTCCCGCCTCGCAGCGCAGGGCGCTGATCACCGTATGCGAATGACCGCGCACGATCAGGTTCTGCAACGGCGATCCGCCCCGGCCATAGGGTAGGTCGGTCATGTGGAACACGATCGTCTCGAACCGCTCGAACACTTCGGGTGGGATGATCCGCGACCAATGCGGCACGAACACGCGCGTGGCGCCGATCCTCTCGAGGTTCTCGGCGGTGAAGTCGGCCGAATCGCCGATCTGGGCGAAAGCGCGTCCGGTGTGTTTGGCGAGGCGTGCCGCGAGGCCGTCGTTCCACGGCCGGCTGGATACGACGACTTCGGTCATCCTCCAGGCTCGGTCTGGCGCACCAGCATGAACGCCTCGGCCGCCGCGAATCCTGCGGTCGCCCCGCGCCAGCGCGCGAGATGTTCCACCGCCTCGTAGGACCGCGGGTGCGGGAAGGGCCGCATCTCGGCTTCGTAGCACCTGAGCGCGGCAATTTTTGTCGCGAGCGTGTCGGAGATGTCGACGAACCAGTTGGGCGCGAACGGCGCGGCGCTGGCGGGACTCATCCACTCGCTGCTCGATGGGGTCTCGAAGGCGAGGATGCGGGTCACCGCGTGGCCCGGGAGCGGGCGGCAGGCGGTAATCACCGCCCGGTGGACTACGTCGTGGTCGACGTTCACATCGCCGCGGTGATGCGTATAGACGATCGTTGGGCGCACCCGACCGATCGTCGCCTCGAGCCGCTGGACCACGTCGAGCAGCACTTCACCGTCCATCCGGTTGTCGGGCAGGCCGAAGAATTCGGGCGTTCCGGCGCCGACTATCCCGGCGGCCCCGCAGGCTGCGGCGCGCAATCGGTCGAGTTCGTCGGAATGGGCGTCGCGACCGGTGGCGGTAGAGCGCGAAGTCGCCCCTTCGGCCATGATGACGATCTCTACCCGATCGCCGGCGCGCGCGTGGCGCGCGAGCGTGCCGCCGCAGCCGAGCAGCTCGTCGTCAGGGTGTGCGGCTACCACGAGCACTGTGGTCATGCGGGGAACTCTTCCTCAAGCGTCAGGCGCCAGCGACCTTCATAGGACGCGAAGCCCGCTTTGGCGAACGCGCGGGTGGACGCCTCGTTGGCCGGCAGCGCCTCGGCGTCGATTGCGCGCAGGCCGGGCCATTCACCCCGGGCAGCCCGGCAGCCGGCGACGATCAACGCGGTACCGAGCCCCCGGCCGCTGTGCCCGGGGACGAGATAGATCGAAACCAGCGCGGACGTATCCGCTCGGTCGAAACGGATGACGCCGACGGGTGCGCCTTTGCTCTCACCGATCCACAGGCGGCGGTCGGGATCGGCACAAGTCTGCGCAAACCAGGCGCGGTGCTCGTCGAGGGAAACTTCGCCAGGGTCGTGAAAATAGCGGCGCGTGTCGGGATGGTTGCGCCACGCCAGCAGCGGGTCGCAGTCCGCCGATCCGGCAGGACGAAGGTCGAGCGAGCGTGCGCTTATCTCGGCAACGACGCGGGCGGTCCCGTGACCGTCGCAGATCGACCGCCCGGCGGCGGCGAGCGCGGCGTGGCGTGGAGCCTGATCGACCAGCGTCTCGATCGCGTCGGCGACGGTTTGCGCAGAGACATCGCCGGCATCTCCGATCCAAAGCGCTGCCGGAAGTGCGGCCAGTGCCTCGGCGCCCGGACGCTGATTCGCCGCGATAGTGATAAGGATCGTCGGCAAGGACAGGCAACAGCGCTCCCAGGCGGTCGCGCCGGCGCCGCCGATGGCAAGCGCCGCCCCGGCCATCAGCGCAGACATGTCGGCGTCGCCTTCGTGCAAAACCACATCGCCGCGGCCCGCGCATTCACGGCGGATCGCGACAAGGTGCGGATTGCGCGGCCCGGCGACCACGTCGACCGCCAGTCCCCGATTGGCCCGCACGACGCCTTCGAGCGCGGTGAGTGTCGCGCCATCGGGATCGATACCGCCGAAATATATCAGAATTCGCGATCCGCGCACTGGCGGACGCGCTGCCAAGCGGTCCCCGAGACCCGCAAACTCACGGCGAAGCAGGGCAAAGCGAGGCCCGAGCAGGACTATGGCTCCTGCCGGCACCAGTCCCTCGTAGCGGTCCGGCGACCGCTGGAGGTTCTGGTCGAGCAGCAGGTCGCAGTCGTGGCGGCGGTCGGCGAGATCGTCGATCGCCAAGACCCTGGCCGCCGCGGCGCGCATCGCGCCTTCCCAGCGCCAGTCGAGGCCATAGTGGTCGGCGACGATCCAATCCCACCCGGGGCCGATCGCGGCGAGGGTCTCGGCGGCGTCGGCAGCCTGCGGCGCGCCCAGCCAGGCCGCGTGCGCGAGATCACCGTCGTGCTCGCCCTCGGGAGCAGTCAGCAGCGATAGAGTGAAACCGCGCGCGCCGATAAGCCCGGCCGGGCAGCCCGGGTGATCGCGCAGCGCGAAACGGCATTCGTGCCCCGCGGCGGCGAGCGCATCGGCGAGCGTCAGGCAGCGTATGAGGTGCCCCGTGCCGATCGTGTCCGACGCGTCGGTGCGGAACGCGATACGCATGCGGTCAGCGGACCCGGAACAGCGGCTCGAGCGGCTTGCAGCGGAGCATTTGCGCCAGCGTCCGGTTGGAATCCGCCTCGGCCAGCGCCGCGAAGGCGGCATCGTAGGCGGACAGCAGGGCCGCGATTTCCCCCGGGCCATGCGCCGCAGAGATGTTCTGGGTTCCGTAAGCCAACACGCCGCGTTCGAAAATCTCCTGCATGTAGAGCGTCTTGAGCTCCCACAGCGTGTAATTCGCGGTGTCCTTGAAGTTGAGGAACGACCAGGTCGCATCGCCGCTGACCGAGAGCATGTGCGCCAGGTCGTGCTGCGTGATAAGCGCTTCGATCCCGGCCATCGCGCCCTCGCCGGTGCGGCGCATGTTGGCGAGCACCGGGCCGCCGCGCAGCTTGTCGAGCGTGGCCTTTGCCGCCGCCAGCGACAGCGTCTCGCCGCCAAAGGTGAACGAGAAGAACACCTCCTCCATCAGCTTCATCACGTCGGCCCGTCCGGTCACCGCCGAAACCGGGTAGCCGTTGGCCAGCCCCTTGCCGAAGGTGGCGAGGTCGGGGATCACGCCGAACATTTCCTGCGCCCCGCCGTTGGCGAAGCGGAACCCGGTGATCGTCTCATCGAACACCAGCAAGGCGCCGTGAGCGTGGGCGAGCTCCTTGACCGCGCCCAGAAATTCGGGAGTCGGGGTGGTCACATTCATCGGCTCCATGATTACCGCCGCGAATTCGCCTGGATGCGCGTCCAGCACCGCCTTGAGCGAATCCGGATCGTTGAACGCGAACGTGCTGGTCAGCTCACGGGTCGCCTGGGGCACGCCCCGGTTGCGCGCAGTCGACCCGATGTACCAGTCCTGCCACCCGTGATAGCCGCATACCGCCACCCGGTCGCGGCCGGTGAAGGCGCGGGCGATGCGGATCGCCCCGGCGGTGGCGTCGGAACCGTTCTTGCCGAAACGGACTTTCTCGGCGCAGGGGACCATTTCGACGATCCGCTCGGCGACTTCCATCTCGATCGGGTGGGGGAGCGAGAATATCACCCCGTCTTCGAGCTGCGCCTTGACCGCCGCGGTCACGTCGGGATCGTTATAGCCGAGCGTCACCGAGCACTGGCTATTGATGAAGTCGACATATTCGTTGCCGTCCGCGTCCCACACCCGTGCGCCCTCGCCGCGAGTGATGAAATAAGGCGAGATCCCGCGGGGGAACTGGGTGCGGCTTTTGGAAAAGGTCTGGGTGCCGAGCGGAATCGTTCGCTCCGCGCGGTCGAGCCACTGTTCCGAGGTGGTGAAACTACGCATCGTCGTCGGGTTCTCTCCATTCGGGCGCGAGCAGGCGGCCCATTTGCACCAGGTCCTCGGGCGCGCAATCGAGCAGAAACTGCGCCGGTCGCCGCCCTTCGATCGCGAACCCGGCGCGCTCGAACGCCCGTTCGCTCCCCACGTTGCCGGCATAGCAGCCGGCGGTCACCTTGCGCAGACCAAGTTCGTGCTGGGCGATCCCGCACAGCAGACGGATTGCCTGGGTGGCGATGCCGCGGCCCCAGGCCTCGCGGGCCCCGATCATGATGCCGATGTCGCCGGTCAGGTGCCGGCGGTCCACTGGCCCCAGCTTGATGTTGCCCACGTGGCGGCCCAGCGTTTCGCTGCGGATGCCCAGGAACAGCACGTCGGGATTGGCGTATTGCGCGGCAACGAACGCGCGGGTCGACGCGAGGTCGTGCCGCGCGAACCGGCTTTCGAGATAGCGTGCGATCTCCGGGTCGTTTAGCCAGCCGACGTAATCGTCGCCGACCTGGTCAGGGGTCAGCACGAACAGCGAAGCCGCGTCGTCCCGCCAAAGCTCGGTGGGCGCCAGGTCCATCAGGTTTCCATCCGAACCGGGACGCCGGCGTTCATGATGTGTGACCGGGTCTGGATCGGGTTCTGGTCGCGGAAGCTGAAGAACGTGCCTGCCGCGACCGCTTCGGCCCCGCCATCAATGAACCCTTCGCCAAAATGTGCCGCCAGCCCGCAGCCGCCCGACAGGATGACAGGGACCGCGACCGCGTCGGTCAATTCGCGCGCCAGTTCGATGTCGAGCCCCTGGCCGGTGCCGTCGCGGTCGGCGTTGGTCAACAGGATCTCGCCCGCCCCGCGCGCCACGGCCTCGCGGGCCCATTCGATCGGGCCGCGCCCGGTCGACTGGGCGGCGTGGTCGACGAACACTTCGGGCCGGTCGTCGACCACGCGGTAATCGATCGACACCACCACCACCTGCGCACCGTAGCGCCGCGCGGCCTCGTCGATCAATGACGGGTCGGCGACGGCCGCCTGGTTGACCGTGACTTTGTCCGCCCCGCTCGCCAGCAGCGTGTCGAAATCGCCCACCGCGCGCACCCCGCCGCCGACCGCGAGCGGCATGAAGGTCTCGCTCGCCAACCGCGCGATCAGATCGAGCATCATCGCGTCGCCGCCGATCGGAGTGCCGTCGATGTTGAGCACGATCAGCTCGTCGGCCATCTGCGCCTCGTAGATCTTGGCCTGGCTGACGGGATCACCGACCTCGATCGAATCGGCGAACGTGCGCGTCGTCACCAGCACCGGCCGCACCGTGCAGCCCAAAAGGCGGTGCTTGATCAGCAGTTTGGGGACCAGCCGCTTCTTCAGCACGGCGCGATTCCGAGGAACGCCTTCAGGAAGCGCAGGCCGGCGCGCTGGCTCTTTTCGGGGTGGAACTGGGCGGCGATCAGCTTGCCCCGGCGCACGATCGCGGCGAACTTTTCGCCATGCTCGGCAGTGCCCAGCACCTCGCCATGCACCGGGTCGTGGTAGGCAAAGCTGTGATCGAAGTAGAAATCGGCGCGCTCGCCGGCGGCGAAGTCGCCGAATGAGGCCGCAAATTCGACGTCGTTCCAGCCGACGTGCGGGACCCGGACCGTCGGCGGCGCGCTCGCCAGCTTGCGCACCGTTCCGCCGACGAAGCCCAGCCCGGCATGATCGCCCAGTTCCTCCCCGCGGTCGGCGAGCAGTTGCATGCCGACGCAGATGCCCAGCAAGGGGCGCTCGTCGGCGATCGCCCAGCGCTCGAGATGCGGCACCAGTCCGGTGGCGCGCAGCTTGTCGGCGCAGTGGCCGAACGCGCCGACGCCCGGCAGCAGCAGGTGGGTCTTGCCTTCGAGCTCTGCCGCATCGCGCACCCGCGAAACTTGCGCGCCCAGATGGTCGAGCGCGTTCTCGATCGAACGGACGTTGCCCGCCTCGTAATCGATCAGGCCGACATGCGCTCTGGCGGCAGACACCTCAGGCGCCCGCCGAGCGGTTCCTCGCCCGCCAGCGGTCCATCATCTGGTCGGTCACCGCGCGATCCATCGCGCCTTCACGCATCCACTGGTCGAAGTCGTGGGTCTTGCGCCCCGGCAGGGTCTTGGCTGGATCGTGCTCGTAGGGGCTGACCTGATGGCTCAGCGCCACCGTCATGAACTCCTCCTCGGTCATGCCGATGAAGTTAAGGAACAGGTCGAGGCTGGGCGGGCGCTTGCCTTCGTATTCGGCGACCATGCGCCGCCCTTCCTCGGGCGTGATACGGCCGTGGCGGATGTCGATCGCGGCGAGGTGCGATGGGCGCGTGTACCCGCGCTTGATGTACTTGATGTAGTCGCGCACCCCCTGCATGTAGCACTCGATCTTCTCGTAATTGTACTGTGGGGGCACGTTCTCGACCTCGTCGCCCTGCCAGCCAAGCTCTTCCATGATGGTTGCCGACTGCTTCTTGACGTCCCACGGAATGTACGAACCCAGGCATACCGAGCGGTAGTTGAGATCGCGCAGAGCCTTGAGCGGGGGATAGCTGAAGCACTTGAGGTCGCGTGGATCGACGTCGCCGCCCAGCCGCACGAACATGTCGTCGGCGCTGATGCCGAGGTTGACGAAGCGGTTGAAGCGCTTCTCGTCGACTTCCTCCTCCTGCTCGTAGCTGAAGTAGGCGGTGTATTCGGACGACGGCTCGCCCCAGACGATCAGCGGAACCTGTTTCTCGAGCGCGACCCACATCGGGTACGAGAAGATGCCGGTGTGGCAGTGCCAGCAGAAATCGCCCTTTTCTAGGAAGGACTGCAGCATCAGCCGCTGGACCACGTGCCAGTTGGGCGTGAAGGTCATGATGTCGGTGCCGAGCTCGCGGCACACGCGCTTGACATTGTCTTCCAGATTGGGACGCATGAACCCGTGGTCGAAGCGCACCACCAACGGCTTGATGCCGAATTCCTTGACCAGGTAATACAGCGTCCAGGTGCTGTCCTTGCCCCCGCTGAACGGGACGATGCAATCGTAATCGTACTTGCCGCGATGCTCCTCGATCAGCGCACCGAGATCATTCCTGCGCTGGCCCCAGTCGATCGCCGACTGCTTGTATTCGACGTTGCGGCAGATGTTGCAGGTGCCCACGGCATCGAAGGCAATCGTCTCGTGCGTTTCGGGCAGCCCGCAGGGGTTGCAGCGCTTCATTCGGCAGCTCCTAGCTTTGATCGCCCGTGCGACCCGTCGCCGCGTCTGCGGCGAGGGACCCCGCCAGGCCTTCATTCCGCTCGTGGCGGTGACTTGCGCGCAGGTCCCGGCGACCATCGAGCAGGCGCATTAGGTCAAAAAAGTCGTAAGGTGAAGCCGCCTCTGCCTCGCGGCGTACAATCGCGCGCACCACTTCCAGGTCGTCGGGGTAATCGACCGTCAGGCGCAAGTGGCTGGCATCAAAGATCGCGGCATGATTGGCCTGCGTCAGTCCGCTTGCCGGGTCGCGCATCCACACGGTGACATGCTCGCGCATCGCCGGCTCGTGCGCCTCGGCCAGCGCACGGGTGAGCGCGGCGCGCGTGAAGCATTCGACATCGAGCCCGTCGGGATAGGTCGGCGGGGCGACGTTGCTGGCGTAGTCTGCGCCGGTGGTTGCGCGCAACGCCACGACCGCGTCGAGCACCGCCGGGTCGATCAGCGGGCAATCTCCGGTCAAACGCACAATCACCTCGCCATCGAGCGCTTGGGCCGCACCCCCGAAGCGGGCGAGCACATCGTCGAGCGATCCCCGGTACACCTCCGTGCCCAGGCGGCGGACCGCTTCTGCCAGGGGATCGTCGGTCGGGTCGGTGCTGGTGACCACCGCGATCCGATCGATCGCGCGCGCGCGGCGGACACGCTCGAGCATGTAGCCGATCATCGGGCGCCCGCCGAGGTCGGCCAGGACCTTGCCTGGAAGCCGGCTCGACGACATGCGGGCCTGGATCAGCGCAAGGACGGTCATGATTGCGCGGTGCTCCAACAGCGCGGATCGATCACCGCCGGGTCCTCGGTCGCCAGTTCGGGCGCGGACAACCGCGGGGCGGCATCCCACGCGGCAACGATCTGGGAAAGCTGCTCCGCGTTGTCCACCCCTACCGCACCGTAGGCGATCCCGCGCAGGCCCTTGACCACGCCGAGCGCCGCCTCGAGCGGGTTGATTCCGCGTGCCCGGCACAGTGCGTGCCACTTGGCGAGCGGCTTGCGGGCCGCGGGCAGCCGGCGCGCCGCATCGGCCTCGTCCATCAGCAGCAGGCCCTGGAGGAACGCCGAGCGCACGGTAAGTTCGATGGCGCCGTCCACGATCGAACTGGATGCGATCCGCTGGTCGAACGCGTTGGCGGGCAGTTGCGCCATCGCCACCGGGCGCTCGGCGGCAAGCACGGCCAGTTCGTCGGGGCCGTACACCGAAACGCCCAGCGCCACCGAGCGCATCGCGCACCACTCCTGCGCCGCGTCCCACGCCGCCGGGCCGTTGGCGCGGGCAAGATCGCCGGATGCATGGAACAGCACCCCGCGGATCGCCTCGCCAAGGCGCTCGAGCGAGCGATCGAGCGAGCGGCGGACAAATTCGGCGCTGGCCGAGGGATCGATCGCGGCCGGCAGCGTGGGTATCTTGGTGACGATCTCGAATTTGCGGGCTGCGGCCAGGTCCGTTAGCCGCTGCTCGATGTCGCCGTACCCCGGCGCCGTGTCCAGCCGCCGCACCCCCAGCTCCCACGCGGTCGCCAGGATCGCCCGGGCCTGGGCATCGCTCACCCGTTCGCCGGACCCGGCGATACCATAGGCCACGCCCAGCTGAACCGTCCCGAGGCATAGTCGCGGCGCCACCAGCTAGCTCAGCGCGTGCGTGAGTGAGGCGATCACCCGCTCCTGGCCGTCTTCGCCCAACCGCGGGTAGAGCGGGATCGTCAGGCAGCGGCGGTAATACTCCTCGGCCACCGGGAACTGGCCCGGAGAAAAGCCGAGTTTGCGATAGTCGGGTTGAAGGTGGATCGGGATGTAGTGCACGTTGACTCCGATCGCGTCGGCCTGGAGCGCGTCGTAAAGCGCGCGGCGGCTGACGTTCGAGCGCGCCGGATCGATCTCGATCACGTAGAGGTGATGCGCCGATTGGCTATCGGGACACCGCGCGGGCAGTAGCAGGGGAAGCCCGGCGAGCTTGGCGTCGTACCGCCGCGCCAGCGCGTCGCGCCGCTCCCACAGTTCCGGCAGCCGGCCGAGCTGCGAGGTGCCGAGCGCCGCCTGGAGGTCGGTCATCCGGTAGTTGTATCCCAGCGTGACCTGCTCGTAGTACCAGCCGCCTTCGTCCTGCCGGGCGATCTCGCCGGCATCGCGGGTGACGCCGTGGCTGCGCAGCAGCCGCATCCGGCGGGCGAGTTCGGGGTCGTCGGTCATCGCCACCCCGCCCTCGCCGGTGGTGACGATCTTGACCGGGTGAAAGCTGAGCACTGTGACGTGCGCCAGCGCGCCGACCGGCCGTCCTCGATACTCGGCCCCCACGGCGTGGCTCGCGTCCTGCAGGATGCGAAATCCATAGCGGTCGGCCAGCGCGCGGATTTCGGCCATGTCGGCCGGCAGCCCGCCGAAATCGACCGGCACGACGATCTTGGGCAAGGCGCCGTCGCGCTCGGCCTGCGCCAGCTTGTCCGCCAGCGCGGCGGGCGACAGGTTGCGGGTGACCGGGTCGATGTCGACGAAGTCCACCTCGGCGCCGCAGTAGCGCGCGCAATTGGCCGAGGCGACGAAGCTGATCGGGGTGGTCCACAGCCGGTCGCCCGGTCCCAGGTCCATCGCCATGCAGGCGATGTGCAGCGCGGCGGTCGCGTTGCACACGGCGACCACGTGGCCGGTCGCGTGGACCCGGCCGAGCGCCGCTTCGAATTCGCCGATTGCCGGCCCCTGGGTGAGGAAATCGGATTTGAGCACCGCGACCACGGCAGCGACGTCCTCGTCGGTGATGGTCTGGGTGCTGTAGGGAATGCGGTCCATCGTCATGCCGTCTCGCCCGCCGCTCGCATCAGGGCGGCGGCCAGGGCCACGGGGTCGTCGATCCAGGTCTTGTCGCGCATGACGTTGCCGGCAAAGGCGTGCGTGTCGAGGAATTGCGCGTACCACGCGGCGATCGCGTCCGGCGTAGCGGTCGGCGCCCCGGCCAGGAGCGGCCAGTCCTCGGGCCGTGCGAGCGCGGTAACCCCTGGCGCATCGCGGAAGTGCACCGTCCCGAGCACGCCGGTGGGGCAGCCGGCGAGCGCGGCCTCGAGCGCGAGCGTGCTGCCCAGGCTCACCACGGTCGGCTTGCGGACGAGCAGCCTTGAGGCGGGATAGTTGCCCCGTAGCACGATCACCCGGCCCGCGCGGCGCAGGTCGCGCCACTTGGGCATATGGAGCGCGCCGGGCTGCGATGGATGCTCCTTCAACACTAGCCGCCAATCGGGCGGCAGGCTGTCGAGCAGCCGCGCCGCGATTTCTTCCTGCCGGTAGTAGGGACTGAAATAGGTCAGCAGCGATTCGGGTTCGTAATGCAGCGGGAAGACCACCAGCTTCGCTTCCTTGTCGGTCGCGCTGCCAAGAGGGTCCGCCGAATAGCGTCCGGTCAGGGAATTGCGCAGCGCCTCGGCATGGAAGCGATGCGCTTCGGTATCGCGGTCGATATAGCTGCCGCCCCGTCGCGCGGCGGCCCGGTACAGGCGCTTGGCGGACGTGGTCGCCAGATCGCGCACCCGGCGGCTGATCTTGCCGTAACCGAGGACGTAGTGCGGCAGCGCCCGGCCCAGCGCGCGGTCCGCTACGTGTCGATCGATCAGCTCCCGGCCGCTAGACATGAGGCCGAGTGGCACCGGAATCGCCTGCCCGATATCGCTGACGAAGAACATATAGCCGGGCACCCAGGTCGACTGGAAATGGAGGCACAGCGCGCCGGCGGCCGCGAACCGGCGGTTGAACACCTCGTTGGCATATCCGCTGACGGGTTCGTCGAAATAGAACGCTGGCGACGGATGCAATGCGAGCACCGCTTCGCAGACGTCGGCGATGGCCCGGCGAACAGTGGCGATCTGATCAGGCGCGGCGAAACGCAAGGTGCGGTCGCGGTTCACGGCATCGATGTCGTGGGGCGGCGCGGCGCTCGGCGGCGCCCGGCCGACCACGAACACCGTGCTGTCGGGATCGCCCGCGCGGGCGGCCTGTGCCTCGCCATCGTTCATCACGATGTAGACGCGCGCGCGGTCGCCCAGCGACCGGGCCAGCCGTGGAAACTCGGTCGCGAGGAAGTCGCGGGCGAAGAAGATCGCCGCGCCCCGGCTCACGACCTGGCTCCGCCCCGGGGCATCCGGCGGGCCATCAGCTGGAGACGCCGCTTTCGCAATGCCGATCGATCAGCGACCGCAGCTGGTCGACGGTCAGGAAATCCCCATTGGTCCCGCTATCGTAGGCGAATCCGGCGGGAACCGGGGTTCCGTTACGCTCGGCGCAGTAACGTTCGATGTACGCCGGGTCGCCGGACGGCAGGATGGCGTAGTAATCGCCAAGGTCGACGGTGTTGGGGCTGTCGGAGCCGGTGATCATCTCTTCATGAATCTTCTCGCCCGGCCGAATGCCGACGATTTCCTGGCGTGCGCCGGGATCGATCGCCGCAGCGACGTCGCCGATACGGTACGACGGTATCTTGGGAACGAAGATTTCTCCGCCGCGGGCGTTGTCGATCGCCCACAGGACCATCTCGACCCCTTCGTCGAGCGAGATGTTGAAGCGCGTCATGGCCGGATCGGTGATCGGCAACACACCCTGGCCGCGGCGCGCGATGAAGTACGGGATCACCGAGCCGCGGCTGCCCATGACGTTGCCGTAGCGCACCACGCTCAGGCGAATGTCGCGTCCGCCGCGCATGTTGTTGGCGGCGATGAACAGCTTGTCGGAACAGAGCTTGGTCGCGCCGTAGAGGTTGATCGGGGCGGCCGCCTTGTCGGTCGATAGCGCGACCACTCGCGTGACCCCGGAATCGAGTGCGGCCTCGATGACGTTCTGGGCGCCCATGACGTTGGTCTTGATGCACTCGAACGGGTTATATTCCGCCGCCGGAACCTGCTTGAGCGCAGCCGCATGGATGACGATGTCGACGCCTTCGAGCGCACGGCGCAAACGCGCTTCGTCGCGCACGTCGCCGAGGAAAAACCGCAGCGCCGGATAGCGCTCGGAGGCGAACACCTGCTGCATCTCGTATTGTTTGAGCTCGTCGCGGGAAAAGACGACCAGCCGCCGAACATCAGGGAACAGCTCAAGCGCACGGCGGATAAAGGCCCTGCCGAACGAGCCCGTTCCGCCGGTCACAAGTAACGATTTTCCGTTCAATCCTTGGGTCACAGGTACTTTTTTCTCTTGAAGTTGGCGGCGGCGCACGCTGTCCGACACCGGGTTCACGCGGTCGGGCGAGCTACCTTGGCGAATTCGATCGATCGCAAGTCGAGATCGATGGAAGGGAGCCCGAACGCGACGTCCACCTCCAGATCGAGACGCTGCGCCGGGCATCCTCGGGGCACGGCAAAGGGCCCTAAACGCTTCGCCGGGGATCGCGCAAGCAGGTTGTCGCTTCGCCAGATCTCGCTCCCGCCGATACAGGTCAGGCGCCAGACCGCCGCGGTTCCGACTTCGGGGCTGGCGCTGCTCTCCAGTTCCTGGAGCAGGGCATAGCGGCCGGCACCCAGAAGCAGGTACTTGCTCGCGAGCACGGCGTGCGCGCCGCCGGTAGCGTAGAACGACAGGGCCGGGGCGCTACCCCCGCTAGCGCTCGCCGACCCGGTCGATGTGCTCGACAATTGCCACGCCGCCGCCCCGTACTTCGCGTCGAGCGATAGCGGCGTCAGCGCGGGCGAAACGAACACTGCGGGGGTTCCGCCTGGTATCAGCCGGACCAGGCGCCGCGATGCATCGTAATGGCCCCCCTCGAACGCGCGCGACAACATCGCGCCGGGGTAGATCTCACGGTCATTGGCAGGCAATCGCTCCCCCGCCAGCAGCATGGTTTCCGCGGCGAGGTGGACGAACTTCGCGTCACCGCTGGCGGCGGCAAGGAATTCCATCACCCACGGGGCATCGGATGCGGCCAGATTGGCGATCGCCCGGCGGATGTCAGGCTCGATCAGGGCCTGCTTGAGATAGGGAAAGAACAGCGCGCTTGCAGCCGGGCGGGACCGCAACACCGCGTCGAACCGTTCGATCGTCCCTGGCACGTCATTGCTCTCGAGCGACGCGACGGTCATCGCCAGCTGCGAAAAGGCCATCCGCTTGGACACTTGCGTCGCCACGTCGGCATAGGGCCTTGCGGCGCCCGTCCTGCCGGTATGGTCTGCGGCATAGGCCATGATATTGAGCGCGGCGGGATCGAGCGGCTCATCACGCAAGCGCGCCCGGGCGGTCGCGAACACCACATCCCGTGCCGGCAACTTGGTTGGTTGGCCCAGCGAAAGCGAGAGAATGTCCACTTTCGCGGCCTCACTGCCGGGGAGCTTGGCCGCCAGGAAGGGATTGAGGCCGGTCAGGGCATTGCGCGCCGCGTCGAGCGCCGAAAAGCCGGCGAGCGCCAGGGCGACGGCCAAGGCGACGAACCACAGCGGGCGGTTGGCGGCCATTGTCCGGCTCACTCGGCCGCGACGGCCTCGGCATCCCGCGAGCGACCATAACCGTAACCGTAGCCGTATCCGTAGCCGTATCCGTAGTTTTCCTTGGTCAGCTTGGTGAGCACGGCGCCGACCACGTTGGCGTGCGACTGGCGCAGGCGGCCGATCGCCGAACGCAGGCCGCGCACCGCGGGCCCATTCGCCTCGACCACGAACACGCAGGCCTCGACGGCACGCGCTATGACCGGCGAATCCGCCAGGCCCAGCACCGGCGGCGCATCGATGACGATATGGTCGAAGCGCTGCCCCGCCTCCTCGAGCACCTCGGTCAGGCGGTGGCCGCTGAGCAATTCCGCCGCGCTCGGCGGTATCGGGCCCGCGGTCAGGATGTTGAAGCGGCCGGTGTGATCCAGGTGGACATACGCGGGCCAACCACTGTCGCCCGCTAGCGCGTTGCTAAGGCCCTTGGTGTTGGGCGTATTGTCAAGTTCATGCACCGAGGGAGAGCGCATGTCTCCGTCGATCAGCAGCACGTTCTTGCCGGTCCGCGCCAGCACCGAAGCCAACGCGAAGGCGGTCAGGCTCTTGCCCTCGGCAGGCCGCGAACTCGTCACCATCATCGTGCGTGGAACGCCGTGATCGGTAGCGAACGCGAGGCTGGTCTGGACGCTGAGATACGCCTCCGCCAGCTCGGACTTGGGATCGGCCAGCTCGCTGACCGGCGATTCGCTTTGCGACAGCGGGATCGTGCCGAGCAGCGGCATATGCAGCAGGCGGCGTACATCCGCCGGTTCGCGCAGTCCTTCATCGATCTGCTCGAGGACGATGACGACCAGCGCGGCGAGCGACAATCCCAGGAACAGGGCTATCAGCAGGTTTATCGCCAGAACCGGCGACGATGGCGAAGTCGGAACGTCCCCCCGGTCGACGATCGAAATGTTGTTCGCCGCGATGCCGGCGACCCCGATCTCCTTGTAGCGCTGCAACAGGCTGTCGTAGAGCTGGCGTGTCGCGTCGGCATCGCGCTGGAAGATGTTGTACTGGATCTCGTCGCGATTCTCCTGGCCCAACCGGCCCGACAGGCGATCGACCTGGGCACGCAAACCAGCCTCGCGGCGCGTGGCCTCGGCGTAGCCGGTGGTGCGCGCGCGATTGACCCGCCCTTCCTCGGTAGCGACGGCTTTGTCGAGCGAGCCGATCTTGTTCTGCAGAGCGCGAGCAGCGGGGAAGCCGGGTTCGAACTTCTCCATCAGAGTCGCGTATTCGGCGGCGGCCTGGGCGCGTTCCTGGCGAAGCGAGGCCACCGTGGAATTTTCGACCACCGAGGAATTCATTCCTCCGATAGTGCGCGATTCGGCCGCGATGCGGTCGGCGGTCGCGGCCGCCAGGGCATCGCTGAGCGCCGAAAGCTGGGCGGCCGCCAGCGTCTGATCGGTCTGCGTCCGTCCGTCGCCCGAGATCGTCGTCTTGAGCGGAACAATACCTTTGGTCGAGGCGAATTCAGCCGCCGCGCGCTCAGAATCTTCCAGTTTGACCGCAAGTTCGGCCAGCCGGCTCTCGAGAAACTTGCGCGCGTCGATGGTCGAGGCGAACCGCCGGTCGGCGGTGGCTTGGATGAAGTTTTCGACCCAGGCGTTGGCGATCCTGGCCGACAATTCCGGATTGCCGCTGGTATACCGGACGTCGACCAGGCGCGAACGTGTGATCGGGGCGATCTCGACGTTTTCGAGCAGCAGACTTCCCGCGCCGCGGACCCGTTCCCGGGCGTTCTGTCCGGCCGCGGGCGGCTCGAGGCCGTGCGCGGCGTGGAAATCCGCGTTGCCGGCGAGGTTGAGCTGCTGCGCCACCCGCTCGGCCAGCGAGCGCGACTGCAGCAGGGTGTACTGGGTCTGGTAGAACTCGAGGTCCTGCATCGATGACTCGGCCTCGAGACCTTCGATCTTCGTCGGATTGCGTTCGTCGCGGCTGATTTCGATCTGGGCGATGGCGACATACTGGGGGGGCGACAGCAACGTCACCACGGCGCCGGCCGCAAGCGCCAGCAGCAAGATGGCCAGAATAATCCACTTACGCCGCAGCGCGGCGTTGAGATACTGGACCAGGATCGGAGCGTCGCCGATGTGATCGTCGCGATCCCCCGCCGCATCGCGAGGCGCGGTCCCGGCGCCCGGCTGGAGGCCGGCGATACCCTGCGAGAATAGTGTTTTGTTCATGGGCGAAACCGGATCCGGACTTTAATTCTGAACGATCGCGACCAGCGGGTAGCTGAGCGTGGAGAACACCGACAGCGCCTGGCCGAAGTAGCGCATGGCCAGGCTCTCGTCGACGAACACCTTGTCGTTGGCGTAGAGTTCGGGGTCGGCGTAGACCCCGCGGCGGATGGCGGTGAGGTTGTAGAGCGCCGCCATCTTCTGGCCGTTGACCGTGCGCATGACGACCACCGACGAGGGCTTGGCGAATTCCTTGAGGCCCCGGGCGGTCGCGATCGCCTTGACCAGCGTCATGTCGGCCACCACCGGGAAAGTGCCCGGCTGGTTGACCTGCCCGTCGACGGTGACGACCTGGGTCACCGTTTCCAGCAGGTTCACCTTCACCTGCGGATCGCGGATGTACGCGGCCTGCAAGCGATTACGCAAAAGGGTCTCGATCTCGGTCGGCGTCAATCCGGACACCGGCATGTCGCCGGCCAGCGGAAAGGTCAGCTTGCCGTCGGCCCCGACCTGGACCCTGTCGATCGTCAGTTCGGGCATGTCGTAGACCCGCACCGAGAGCAGATCGTAGGGCGCCACCCGGTACGTGCGGGTGTTATGGGTGTCGGCCAGGCTCGGCGCGGGCAGGGCGTCGCCTGAAACCGCCTGCGAAACCGAACCCGGCGAACCAAACTTCGGCCCTGTCGAGCAAGCGGCAAGCATCGCCAGCGCGACCATTGCCACAAAGCTGCTGAAACGCATCGGACCCTCCAAATTGCTGGTCGGCCTAGCCGAGGTTAACCTCGAAGACCATAGTCTTGAAAACCTACTAGGAGCGGCGCCACCGGGGCAGCACCAGCCAGAATAGCGCGATCACCCCGGTAGCGGCGAGCGAGGGCACGCGCAGGGGATAATCGACCGCGCTGGCGACGATCAGGATGCCGAGCACGAACCCGGCGCCGCGCGACAGGCGGACGTGCGATCCGGCGACGGGTTTCGCTCGCCACGAAGCGATCGCCATCAGGCTCACGAAAACCACCGCCGCGGCCAGCAGCACCAGCCCCGGAACCCCCAGGGACAACGCGATCTCGAGCACATCGTTGTGCGCGTGATTTATGTACTGTTCCATCATCTGGGCCGGCGGTTCGCCTGCCAGATAGGCTTCCACGAACGAGCCCAGGCCCGAACCGAACGGCAGATATTGCGGCACCAGGCCAGCGGTCGTGCGCCAGATCGCCGGGCGGAAATCGCCGGTGCCGCTGTCCGTCAGGCGGCCCACGGCTCCGGTGTCGCCGAGCTGAAGTCCGATAACGAGCAGGGCAGCGGGGACCACCACCATCGCCGCGATCAGGCCCGCCATGCGCGGAGTGAACTTGCGTCGCTGGCGCGCCGCTTCCTTGGTGTTCCTAACCCCGTCCAGGGTCAGGGGCATCAGCAATGCGGCGCCGCCCAGCCCGGCGGCAAGTCCGATCACCCCGGCGCGCGATCCGCCGACCAGCACGACAATCGCGGCCAGCATCGCGCCCGCCGCGGCCAAGGCGCGCAGGGCGGTCCGGCCCCGGCCTTCAGGGGCGCCGACCGCCCAGGCAGCCGCCAGCGGGACCATCGCCGCGAGGAACACCGCGTTGTGGTTGCGGTTGGCGAACAAGCCGACGGGCAGCCCGCTGTTGGTGATCCGGTAGAACCACAGGAACGACATCGACGGGGCGAACGCCTGGGCCAGCGAGAGCGCGAGCGATAGCCCCGCCATTGCCAGCACGACCGTGGCCATCGAACGACGTTCGGCGGGCTGAAGATGCATCATGCCGAGCCCGGCGGCGAGCGGCACGAACAGCGACCACAAGGCATTGGCCGCCGCATCGGGAGCGATCGTCAGCGGCCGCCACACGTCGCCAAGCTTGGCGACTTCGTCGACCCGCGCCACCAGTTCGTGCCCCGGCAGGGCGCGCCACAGCGCGGGCGGCAATGGCGCGAGGTGGAGCAGTGCGAGCGCGAACGTCGCCAGCGCGAAGCGGACGAACCACCGATCCGCGCCGCTGGACCGGCCCATGATCCGCAGGCCCCACCAGGCCGCCAGCAGCACGGCCACCGGGCGAATGATCACCAGGGTCGAGAGATCCGCGCGCGATCCTCCGCCCAACAGGAACAGCATAGCGACAAAACCGGCGAGAAGCCGGAAATCGAGCGAATGGCTGGAGGGGGATCGGGAATTCAAAATCATGATGTGCGTCCGCGGCGCGTGCCGCAGGCGTGGGCTCTTAGATGCGCCCGGCTGGCCAGACAAGACTTTGGCAGCATCCTAACCTTCGCCGAGCCGCTCGCCGGCGTAGGCGCCCCAACGGATCGGCTCCCACCACCAGCGGTTGTCCAGGTACCAGTCGATCGTCTTGGCGAGCCCGCTGTCGAACGTCTCGGTCGGCCGCCAGCCGAGTTCGCGCTCGATCTTCGACGCGTCGATGGCGTAGCGACGATCATGACCCGGGCGGTCGGTGACGAAAGCGATCAGCGCGCGGCGGCTTTTGCCTCCCTCCAGAAGCTGCCGCGCGTCGAGCGCGTCACAGATCGCCTCGACCACCTCAAGATTGGTGCGTTCCTGGTTGCCGCCGACGTTGTAGCTTTCGCCTACCGCGCCGCGCGTCAGCACCGCTTCCAATGCGGCGGCGTGATCGTCGACGTAGAGCCAGTCGCGCACGTTGTCGCCCGTGCCATAAACCGGCAGCGGCTTGCCCTCGAGCGCGTTGAGCAGCACCAGCGGGATCAGCTTTTCGGGGAAATGATACGGTCCGTAATTGTTCGAGCAGTTCGACAGCACCACCGGCAGGCCATAGGTTTCGTGCCACGCGCGCACGAAGTGGTCGCTGGCGGCTTTGGAGGCCGAATAGGGGCTCGAAGGGGCGTAGGGCGTGTCCTCCGTGAACTGGCTGTCGTCGAATGGCAGGTCGCCGAACACCTCGTCGGTCGAGATGTGGTGAAAGCGAAAGCCGCCCTTGGCCTCTCCCTCCAGTTCGCGCCAATAATCGAGCGCGGCGGACAGCAGGCGGAAGGTGCCGACGACATTGGTCTCGACGAACGCGCCGGGGCCGTCGATCGAACGGTCGACGTGGCTCTCGGCGGCCAGGTGCATGATTCCCTCGACCGCGTGCTCGCGCAGCAGGCCGAGCACCAGTTCGCTGTCGGCGATGTCGCCTTCGACCAGCCGGTGATTGGGCGAATTCTCGATCAGCTTGAGCGAGGCGGGGTTGCCGGCATAAGTCAGCTTGTCGAGGTTGATCACCTTCCGACCCTGGCGCACGAGCCGGCGCACCACCGCCGAGCCGATGAACCCCGCGCCCCCGGTGACGAGGATGGTCCGCATGCTTCTCAGCCCTCGTAGACGAACGGAGTGTCGAACTGAGCGAGCAGCGGCGCGTCGCGATCCTTGTCCGACAGCGTCGGCGCCACGCCGAGATCGGGCCAGGGGATGCCGAGCGCCGGATCGTCCCAGCGGATCGCGCGCTCGTGTTCCTGCGACCACGGCGCGTCGACCTTGTAGAGCACCTCGGTATCGGGGACGAGCGTCATGAAACAGTGCGCGAACCCGGCGGGCACAAGCAGCTGGTTCCACTTCTCGGCCGAGAGCTCGCGCGCGGCCCACTGGCCGTAGCTCGGCGAGCCGCGGCGGATATCGAGCGCGACGTCCCAGATCGCTCCGCGCAGCACCCGCACCAGCTTGGCCTGCGCCACCGGGGGGACCTGGAAATGCATCCCGCGCACCGTGCCCGCGGGGGCGGAAAACGACTGGTTGTCCTGCAGCCAGTCGATCGCGATCCCCGCGGTCTCGAACTCGGCCCGCTTGTAGACTTCGGAGAAGAAGCCGCGATGGTCGCCGTGTTTGGCCGGCACGATCTCGACCACCTCGGCGATCTCGGTGACAAGGAATTCGGTCATGCCGTCGCCCCGGCGAGCTTCCTCAGATAATCGGCATAGCCGGTCTTGCCGAGCGCGGCGGCGCGGCGCAGCACACCCTCGGCGTCGAGCCAGCCCTGCTCCAGAGCGACTTCCTCGGGGCAGGCGATCTTGATCCCGGTGCGGTGCTCGATCGTGCGCACGAAACTTGAGGCCTCGTGCAGGCTGTCGTGGGTGCCGGTGTCGAGCCAGGCGTAACCGCGCCCCAGCCGGGTAATGTGGAGGTCGCCGCGCTCGAGATAGGTCCGGTTGACATCGGTGATCTCGAGCTCGCCGCGGTGCGAGGGCTTGATGCCCCTGGCGATGTCGACCACGTCGGCATCGTAGAAATAGAGCCCTGTCACCGCCCAGTTGCTGCGCGGATTGGCCGGCTTCTCCTCGATCGACAGCGCCCTGCCGGTCTGCGGATCGAACTCGGCGACGCCGTAGCGCTGCGGATCGTCGACATGGTAGGCGAACACGTTGGCCCCCCCATTGGCGGCTTCGGCGGCGGCGGCGGCGCATTTGTCGCCCATTTTCTCGCCGTGGTAGATGTTGTCGCCCAGGATCAGCGCGCTCGGGCCCCCGCGCACGAAATCGGCGCCGATCACGAACGCTTCGGCCAGCCCGTTGGGATTGGGCTGCACCGCGTAGCTCAGGCTGATCCCGAAATCGCTGCCGTCGCCCAGCAGGTCGCGGAACATCGGCACGTCGCGCGGGGTGCTGATGACGAGGATCTCGCGGATCCCGGCGAGCATAAGCACCGACAGCGGGTAATAGATCATCGGCTTGTCGTAGACCGGCAGCAGCTGTTTCGAGATGCTCAGCGTCGCGGGATAGAGCCGGGTGCCGCTGCCCCCGGCCAGGATGATGCCCTTCACGTGGTCCTGGACCTTCCTAGTAGCCGGTAGCGCCGGGCGCGGGGCCTCTTAGGAGGGTGAGCGCGGCGAGACAAGCGGCCCCCCGCACCCAATTGCTGGGCGGAGGCTTCCTTGTGACTTCGCCGCGAGAACTGTATGGACCTGCGCGATGTCAATCCGGGCCGCACCCCTGCAGCGCGCGTTCGACCTCGCCATTGCCGTTCCAGCGGCGGTCGCGACGATCGTGCCCTGCCTCCTCCTGCTCGCCGCCATCCGGCTCGAATCGCCTGGATCGCCGCTGTTCGTCCAGCAGCGGGTCGGGCGCGGCCGGGTTACGTTCCGGATGCTGAAGCTGCGCACCATGCGCCAGGGCACGGTTCACGCCGCCTCGCACGAAGTAGGGACCGCCTCGGTCACGCGGCTCGGGGCGGTCCTGCGGCGGCTCAAGCTCGACGAGCTGCCGCAGCTATGGAACGTGATCGCCGGCCATATGAGCCTGGTCGGCCCGCGCCCGTGCCTGCCCGTGCAGGCGGACCTGGTCGCGGCGCGCGACCGGCGCGGCCTGCTGGCGATCCGTCCCGGGGTGACCGGCCCGGCGCAGCTGGCGGGCATCGACATGTCCGACCCGGAACGGCTGGCGGCCTACGAGGAAGCCTATTACGGCGGCCCGCGAGCGGTGGCTGACTGGCCGCTCTTGTGGCGCACGCTCGCCGGCGGCGGGCGCGGCGACGCGGCGGTCTCGCGCGTGGGGCCGGCGGACGGGCGATGAACCGCGAGGCCCCGATATTCGCCGCCATCCTGGGCCTCCCGCGCGAGGTCAAGCGCGTGACCGCGCTGGGCGCCGACATCCTCATCTGCGTGGTGTCGGTGTGGACGGCATTCTACCTGCGGCTCGGCTACTGGCCCCGGATCGACACTTATCCGCTCCAGCCGATAATCGTCTCGATCGCGCTAGCCTTGCCGATCTTCGTGACCTTCGGCCTTTATCGCGCGATCTTCCGCCACGCCGGCGCCGAGGCGCTGATCACGATATTCCGCGCCGTTGCTGTCTATTCGATACCGTTCGTGGCGCTCTATACCCTGATCGGGGTCACCAATGTCCCGCGCACGGTCGGCCTGATCCAGCCCATTCTGCTGGCGCTGATGATCAGCCTTACCCGCGTCTTCGCCCGCTTCCTGTTTGCGGAAAGCTACACCGAACGATGGCGCAAGGACCGAGTGCCCCGGGTGGCTATCTACGGCGCGGGCAATGCGGGGCTGGAACTGTCGGGAGCGATCGCCGCCTCGCGGGCGATGCGCGCGGTCGCGTTTATCGACGACGACCCTGCCTTGTGGGGCTCGACCTTGCGCAGCCTGCCGATCCTGGCGCCGGGCAACATGGTCCAGTTGATCGACCGGCACAGGATCGACGACATCCTGCTCGCCATCCCGTCCGCCTCGCGACGCCGCCGGGTCGAGATTCTCGAATCGCTGCGCGGGATGCCGGTCCATGTCCGCACCCTGCCCAGCTTCGTCGATATCGCCCGCGGGACGATTTCGGTCGGCGACTTGCGCGAACTGGATATCGAGGACCTGCTGGGCCGCGCGACGATCCCGCCCGACGAGGCGCTGCTGCGCCAGAACGTCACCGGCAAGGTGGTCATGGTCACCGGCGCGGGCGGGTCGATCGGCAGCGAGCTGTGCCGCCAGATCATTCTGTTCCAGCCCGGCGCCCTGCTGCTGGTCGATCATACCGAATTCAATCTCTATACGATCCACCAGGAGCTCGCGGCCACGGTCGGCGCGGTTCACTACGAGGAAGGGGCGGCCCCGGCGCTGGTCCCGCTATTGGCTTCGGTCGCCGATCCGCGGCGGATGACCGAGATCCTCGCCGCCTGGCGGCCGACCACGGTCGTCCATGCCGCGGCGTACAAGCACGTCCCGATGGTCGAACAGAACGTGCTCGAAGGCATCCGTAACAACGTCATCGGCACGCTGACCCTGGTCGAGGCCGCGCAGCAGGCCGGGGTCGGCCGTTTCATCCTCGTCTCGACCGACAAGGCGGTGCGTCCGACCAATGTCATGGGCGCGACCAAGCGGCTGGCGGAAATGATCCTTCAGGCGCGCCAGGGCGAAGACGCCTCGACCGTTCTGGCGATGGTCCGCTTCGGCAATGTGCTGGGGTCGAGCGGATCGGTGATCCCGCTGTTCCGCAAGCAGATCGCCGCCGGGGGACCGGTGACCATCACCGATCCCGAGGTTACGCGTTTCTTCATGACCGTGCCCGAGGCGGCGCAACTGGTGCTCCAGGCCGGCAGCATGGCCAAAGGCGGCGAAGTGTTCCTGCTCGAGATGGGCGAATCGGTGCGGATCGTCGACCTTGCCCGCAACATGATCGAACTGTCGGGCCTCACCGTGTGCGACGAGGCCAATCCCGAAGGCGACATCGAGATCGCCTTCACCGGCCTGCGGCCGGGCGAGAAGCTCTACGAGGAGCTGTTGATCGGTGACGGCGGCGAGCCGTCCGATCATCCGCGCATCGTCCGCGCCAACGAATCGTCGCTGACCTGGGCCGAGCTGGAGCCGGAAATCGCGGCGATGAAAGCGGCCATCGAGGCCGGGGACATTGCGGGGGCGCGCGCCATCCTCAGCCGGGTGGTGACGGGTTACCGCCCCGCGGCCGATAGCGTGGACCTGACGATGGATCGCGACCTGATGTGGGCAGTCGCTAGCTGAGCGCGATATCGGGCGCGTCTTCCTGCTTCATGCCGACCACGTGGTAACCGGCGTCGACGTGGTGAACCTCACCGGTGACCCCGCTGGCGAGGTCCGACAGCAGATAGAGCCCCGCGCCGCCGACATCATCGATCGTCACGTTGCGGCGTAGCGGGGCGTTGAGTTCGTTCCACTTGAGAATGTAGCGGAAATCCCCGATCCCGCTTGCCGCCAGCGTCTTGATCGGACCGGCGCTGAGCGCGTTGACCCGCACTCCATCCGGCCCCAGGTCGTTGGCGAGGTACTTGACGCTGGCTTCGAGCGCCGCCTTGGCCACGCCCATCACGTTGTAGTGCGGCACGACCTTTTCGGCGCCGTAATAACTCAGCGTCAGGATGCTGCCGCCGGGCTGCATCATCGCCGCCGCGCGCTGCGCCACCGCGACCAGGCTGTAGGCCGAAATGTTCATCGTCATCAGGAAATTGTCGAGACTGGTGTCGACATAGCGCCCGCGCAGCTCGTTCTTGTCCGAAAACCCGATCGCGTGGACCACGAAGTCGAGGCCGTTCCAGCGCGCCTTGATGTTGGCGAACGCGGCGTCGAGCGCGGCCATGTCCGACACGTCGCAGTCGAAGCAGAAATCGCTGCCGAGCTCGGCGGCGAGCGGGATCACCCGCTTGGCCAGCGAATCGCCCTGGTAGGAGAACGCCAGCTCGGCCCCGTGTTCGGCCAGCTTGCGGGCGATGCCCCAGGCCAGCGACTTGTCGTTGGCGAGGCCCATGATCAGCCCGCGCTTGCCTGTCATCAGTCCTTTGAGCCCCGCACCGCTCATCCGATTCCCTCTCGCTCCATCCGCGCCAGCTCGCGCGCCGCCGCCCTGCGCGCCCGGTCGTCGGCCTGCCCGATGCGGTTCTCCGCCTCTTCGGGGGTTTCCGCCAAGGCCGCGTTGAGCTCCGCGCCCACCACCATCCCTAGGCCGACGAGGTAGAAAAAGAAAAGCGCGATCATGATCCCGGCCAGGCTGCCGTACGTCGCATCGTAGCTGAAGAAGCTGCGGATCGCCGGGGGCAGCGCCACCGTTACCGCGATCCACCACAGCGTGGTCGCCAATGCGCCCGGCCACTTGGGATAACGCCGGCTGCGATAGGATTTGGGCGTCAGCGTGTAGAACAGCAGATAGAGCGAGCCGAACAGGCCGAAGGCGGGGATCACCCGGCTGAACCGCAACTGGTCGATTCCGTCGCTCAGGCGCGGGACATAGGCGTCGATCACCTCCTGCGCGGTGCCGATCAGGACTTGCGCGATCAGGCTGACGATCAGCAGCACCACCGCGCCGAAGATGACCCCGGCGGACCACAGCCGGTACTTCCAGAACGCGTGGGTCGCCTCGGTCCCGTATGCACGGCGCAGGATGTCGCGGATCGTCTCGATCAGGCTCGATACGGTCCACAGGCCGACGAAACCGCCGAGCCACAGCACCCAGCCGCTCTTGCCCTCGACCACGCTGCGGGCGACCGGCTCGATCACGTTGCCGACGATCGGCGGCAGGGCATAGAGCACCGCGTTGACGCTGGCCGCGCGCTCGCCTTCCTCGCCGAGCAGCGAGAAGATCGCCGCGCCGAGGATGAAGAACGGAAAGATCGCGATGATCGCCATGTAGGCCAGGTTGCCGGCGTGGATGAAGCCATCGTTGTAGGCGCCCACCAGCACCCGCTTGGCGATTTCGAATGCACGGGTGCCGGGGCCGACTTCGCTGAGCACGCGACTGCGGAAGCCCGGCCGGTGCTCCAACGCGTCCTTGCGCCGCTCCTCGGGCGAGAGCGTGTGGATTTCGCGCTCTTCGGGTGCGGGGAGGATTTCTTCGATCATGCTCCCCTGTGAGTCCTTGTCGGCCTACCGCTCCGCTGCTTGAGGCCGGTGGACCTTAGACCCCAAATTTCGCGCGCGGATTGCGTTCGTCCTGCCAACCCTCGAGCCGCTTGGCCAGTTCCGTGACATCCTCCGGCAGGTCAATCGCGAACCTGACCAGCTGATCGCCGCGCGCCCCCGCTCCTTGGCCGCCTTTCTTCGTAAATCCCTTGCCGGCAAGCCGCATCACGCTCCCACTGGTAGTGCCCGGCTTGACCGTCAGCATGACCGGCCCGTCGACCGTGGGCACCCTGACTTTGGCCCCGTGGACCGCCTCGTCCAGCGTTATTGGCAAATCGAGCCGCACGTTGTCGCCCTCGCGGCGGAAAAAGCCGTGCGGATCGATCGATATCGTCACTATGCCATCACCGGCCCCTCCGGCCCCCGGCTGGCCTTTGCCATTGAGGCGCATCTGGGTGCCGTCCTCGACCCCGGCGGGCAGCTTGAGGTCGATCGTCTTGCCGTCGGCCAGCGTGATTCGCTGGTCCTTGCGCGCCGCGGCGTCGGCGAACGGCACGCGCAGGCGATAGGCGATGTCGCCGCCCTTTTGCGGCGGCGGAGTGCGGCGCTGCTGGCCGCCGAAACCGCCGGTGGGCCCGCCGCTGGGCCCGCCGCTTCTGGCCGCGCGCGCTCCGGCCGCGCCGCCGAACAGGCCCTCGAACAGGTCGCCGATATCGATGCCGTCCGCGCCGCCGCCGCCGCCGCCGAACGGATTTTGGCCTCGCAAGTCCTCGGGCCGGAAACCGCCACCGCCACCGAACCCACCGCCCCCGAACCCACCGCCATTGAAACCGCCGTTGAAGCCCCCGCCCATTCCGCCGAATGGATTGCTCGGGTTGCCTTCGCCGTCGATCTCGCCGCGGTCGTACCGCGCGCGCTTGCCCGCGTCGGACAGCAGGTCGTAGGCGCGGGTCACCACCGAAAAGCGCTCGGACGCCTTGGGGTTGTCCTTGTTGCGATCGGGGTGGAGCTGCTTGGCGAGCTTGCGATAGGCGGCCTTGATGTCCTTCTCGCTCGCGCCGCGCGCTACCCCGAGGGTCGTGTAAGGGTCTGGTGATTTCGTGGCCATTGGGCGTGTTAGCTAGGTGAGGCAGTTCGGCAGCGCAAGAAGCGCACGCTTTCCTACACGGCCCGCGATGGGTTAGGGCCCTGGCATGACCCCGCGCGCACCTCGTCCGCTGTCGTTCAGTCCGGCACGTAATTGGGCCACTGCGCGGCCGGATTCTTTTTCCTCAGGACAGTGTGCCAAGTGTGCCAAGTCCTACAGGCGCGCCGATGGACGCTGAGCTGTCCGCGTTGCCAGAATCGGACCCGCTCGGCCTGTTCGCCGGCTGGTTCGCCGAGGCCCGCGCCGCCGAGCCCAACGATCCCGACGCCATGGCGCTCGCCACCGCCACGCCCGGCGGCGCGCCATCGGTGCGGATGGTGCTGCTCAAGCAATTCGATGCGGCCGGGTTCACGTTCTACACCAACGCCCACAGCCGCAAAGGCGATGAGATCGCGGCCAATCCGCAGGCTGCGTTGCTGTTCCACTGGAAGAGCTTGCGCCGCCAGGTGCGGATCGAGGGCGAGCTGAGCGAGATCGCGCCAAGCCAGGCCGATGCCTACTTCCGCACCCGTTCGTTCGTCAGTCAGGTCGGCTCGGCGGCCAGTGACCAGTCGCGTCCGCTCGACCACCGCGCGACCTACCTCGCGCGCGTCGAAGCGCTGGCGGACGCGTGCAAGCACTCGGGCGAAGTGCCGCGCCCGCCGTATTGGACCGGCTTCACGCTGGCCCCCAGTGCAATCGAGTTCTGGCTCGACCGCGAAGGCCGGCTCCACGATCGCCGCCGCTTCACCCGCACGGCCGGAGGCGGGTGGACCAGCACGCTGCTCTACCCGTGATCATTTGGCCGTGACCGCGGCAGACTCCGACGCGCGCGCCCGGCTGACGCGCAGCGCGGCGCTCGCCTCGATCGGACTCGCGCTGGTGCTCGGCGTGCTCAAGGGCTGGGCGACCTGGCGCACCGGCTCGACCGCGATGCTCGGCAGCCTCGCCGACACCGCGCTCGACTTCGTCGCCAGCCTGGCGACGCTGTGGGGCGTGTGGTTCGCCGCCCAGCCGGCCGACGCCGAGCACCGCTTCGGACATGGCAAGGCCGAGGCGCTGGCGGCGATCTTCCAGGTCATGCTGATCGCGGTGTCGGCTACCGCGATCGCCTTGCGCGCGCTCGGGCGGCTCGTCGGAGATTACCCCACTACCGCCGCCGGCGAAGGCATCGGGGTGTCGCTGATCGCGATCCTCGCCACGTTTTCGCTGCTCGCGTGGCAGCGGCACGTGATCCGCCGGACCGGCAGCATCGCCATACTGACCGACCACGTCCACTATCAGTCGGACCTGCTGCTCAACCTGGCGGTGATCGCCGCCCTGGTGCTCGACCAGTACCTTGGCTTTTCGAAGGCCGACCCGCTGTTCGGGCTGGGCATCGCCGCCTGGCTGCTGTGGGGCGCGTGGCGCGCGGCGAGCGCGTCGGTGAACGAGCTGCTCGACCGCGAGTGGCCCGACGACAAGCGGCTGGCGTTCGTCGCGGCCGCCGCCAGGCATCCCGAGCTGTCGAACCTTCACGACCTGCGCACCCGTTCGAGCGGGGCGCACGATTTCGTCCAGTTTCATGTCGACCTGCCGGCGGCGCTGACTGTGGGCCAGGCGCATGACATCATCGAGCGGGTCGAGCAGGACCTGTGCCGCCAGTTCCCCGGCACCGAGCTGCTGATCCACATCGACCCGCTGGGCCACGTCGATGACCCCGGCAACGCGCTGGTCGAGGCCGACGAGTTCGCCAAGCTTGAAAAGGACGCCCCGTGAAAAAGCTGCCCTACTGGCACGTCGATGCCTTCGCCGATCGCCCGTTCGCCGGCAACCAGGCCGCGGTCATGCCGCTGGACGAATGGCTGCCCGACGCGACCTTGCAGGCCATTGGCGAAGAGAACAACTTCGCCGAAACCGCCTTCGTCGTCCGCGACGAGACGGGCGAGGCGGACTGGGAACTGCGCTGGTTCACCCCGACCACCGAAATCCGCCTGTGCGGTCACGCCACGCTCGCCAGCGGGCACGTGCTGCTGAGCCGAGACGGGGGTGAGCGAGTGACGTTCCGCACGCGCAAGGCGGGCAATCTCGAAGTGCGCCGCAGCGGAGCAGGATACGAACTCGCGCTCCCGGCGATCGCGACGACGCGCTCCGAGTGGCCCGAGGCGGCGGCGCTGCTCGGCACGGCGCCGCAGGAGATCTGGCGCAGCCCCGACCGCTACGGGATCTACCTGTTTGCCAGCGAGGACGAAGTGCGCGGCCTCAAGCCCGACTTGCGCGGGCTCGGCGCGCTTGGCGACGACCGGTTCATCTGCACCGCGCCGGGGCACGAGGTCGACGTGGTCAGCCGGGTGTTCGTCCCCGGCGGCGGGGTCGACGAGGATTCGGTCACCGGCTCGGCCCACGCCGCGCTGACCCCATTCTGGGCCGCGCGGCTGGGACCGACCAGCTTCACCGCGCACCAGGCCTCGAAACGCGGCGGCGACCTCGCCTGCCGGCTTGCCAAAGACGAGGGAGGGGATCGCGCCTGGCTCGGGGGACCGTGCGTGACCGTGATCGAGGGGAGCTTCTACCTGCCCGATGCGTAAGCCCCTGCGAAAGCAGGAACCTCATGGGTCAGGCGCGCCGGCGAATTCGCTGGGGCCCCCGCCTTGGCGGGGAGCGGACTAGTTCGGCGGATAGAGCTCGACCACGTCTGCCATCTCGCCGCGCAGCACTCCCATTTGCTCGCCGTCCGAATGGCCGAGCCGGACCACCACCAGCTTGCGGTCGGGCGCGACCAGCACGTACTGCCCCATATGGCCGATCGCCGCGAACAGGCTCCTGGGCCCGCGCTTCGCGAACAGCGGGTCGTCTCCTTCCGGCGGGTCGCGGTTGAGCCAGGTCTGCGCGCCGTAGTTGCCGCGCCCGGGGCTGGGCGCGGTCATGAACTCGATCCACCGCCGCGGGACCAGCTGGCTGCCGCGATGGGAGCCCCTGGAGCGCATGAAGTCACCGAACCGTGCCCAATCGCGCGCGGTACCATGGATGAGACTACCGCCGATCAGCGTGCCCGCACGGTCGAACTCAGGCACCATCGAAGTCATTCCGAGCGGCCCCCACAGCCGGTTCTGCAAGTAGTCGGCCACCGCCTTGCGCCGCGCCTCGGGTCCAGCATCACGGGTCAGCACCCGGGCGGCGATGTCGGCCAGGATCACTGTGGTGTTGCTCGAATACTCGAACTTCGCGCCCGGCTCCGCCTCGAGCGGCTGGCTTGTCGCGAAATCCGCCATGTCGTTGCGCCCGTCGAGGAACAGCATCCGCACCTCGCCCGATTCGTACGGCACGTCGCCCGATTCGGTGTGGCGCAGCCCGCTGCGCATCTGCAGCAGCTGGCGGAGGGTGATCTCGCCGCGCGGGTCGCCGGGCCGCCGCCAGCGCGGGACCGGCGGCGCCTCGTCGAGGTGCAGCCGCCCGTCGGCCACCAGCATGCCGATCATCACCGCGGTGACCGTCTTGGCCATCGACCAGCTGACGAAGCGCGTCTGCGGTCCATAGCCGGGGGCATAGCGTTCGGCGGCCAGCGTGCCGCCGTGCATCACCACCACCGCGCGGGTCTCGCCCAGACCGTCGCGGGTGAACAGGTCGTCGACCGAGCGCGCCAGTTCCTCGGTCGGCGCGCCCGGTTCCCGGGCCACGGCGGCCAACGCCTCGCGGCTCAGCGGCGCCAATGGTTCGGGCTGCGACGAGCACGCAGCGAGGGCTGGCAGAGTGCCGAGCACGGCGATAATGGGCAGGAACAGGCGCATTGGCGCTGCGGGCAATCGCATGGGAGAATCCATCTTGGCAACCGGGAACAGGGCGGTCGGAAAGAGGGCGGCAAGGGCGCGTCCGCGCAGCCGCCTGCTCTGGGCGGGCGCGATAGTGGTCGCGCTGCTCGCGCTGTGGGCGGCGTTCGGCACCGCCGCGCTCGGCTATGCCCATGCCGGCGCCGCGTATGGCGCGCGGGTCGCCTGCTCGTGCCGCTTCGTCGCCGGGCGCAGCCTCGAGGATTGCGCCAAGGACAAAGTCGGCGGGATGCAGCTGGTCTCGCTGTCCGAGGATGCCGCGGCCAGGAGCGTCACCGCGCGGATGCTGTTGCTCGCCAGCGACACCGCCGCCTACCGCGAAGGCTACGGTTGCGTCTTGCAACGCTGGGACCGCTAGGGGGCAAAGGGCTCCGTGCCGGCGATCCAGCCGCCGCCGACCACCCGCTCGCCGGCGTAGAGCACCGCTGCCTGTCCCGGCGCGACGCCGTATTCGGGCGCGGCGAAGCGGATGGTGGCCGCGCCGCCGTCGCCGAAGGACCCTTCGAGCGCGACCGGCACGGGCCTGGCGAGGCTGCGAACTTTGGCGGTGAGCGGACCTTCCGGCAGCGGGCCGATGCGGTTGGTTTCAACCAGCCGCGCCGCGGCGACCGCCAGCATCGCCTTCGGGCCAACCTTCACCTCCGCTGTCGCGGCATCGATGCCGGTCACGTAGAGCGGTGCGGGCTGGCCGCCGATCTCGAGCCCGCGCCGCTGGCCGACCGTGAAGTGGATCACACCCTGGTGCGCGCCCAGCGTTTCGCCAGTGGCGGCGTGGACGATCCTGCCGGGCCGCGCGCCTTCGGGCCGCATTTTGCGGACGATCTTGGCGTAGTCGCCATCGGGGACAAAGCAGATGTCCTGGCTGTCGGGCTTGGCCGCGTTGCGCAGGCCCGCCATCTCGGCAAGCCGCCGCACCTCGCTCTTGGGCAATCCGCCCAAGGGAAAGCGCAGGAAATCAAGCTGGGCCTCGGTGGTGCCGTAGAGAAAATACGACTGGTCGCGCGCCGGGTCCATCGCGCGGTGCAGCTCGGCGCCGCTGCCGCCCACCACCCGGCGGACATAATGCCCGGTAGCGAGGCAATCCGCCCCCAGCTCGCGCGCCATCCGCAGCAAGTCGGTGAACTTGGGTCCCATATTGCAGCGGATGCACGGCACCGGGGTGCGCCCGGCGAGATAGTCGTCGGCGAAGCGCTCGACCACGTCTTCGCGAAACGCGCTCTCGTGATCGAACACGTAGTGCGCGACGCCCAGCCGGTCGGCGACGCTGCGCGCGTCGCGGATGTCGTCGCCCGCGCAGCACGCGCCCTTGCGCCCGGTTGCCGCGCCATAATCGTAGAGCTGGAGCGTGACCCCGATGACCTCGGCCCCGCTGGCGGCGGCGAGCGCGGCGGCGACCGACGAATCGACCCCGCCCGACATCGCCACCACGATTCGGCATTCGGGCGCGGCGCGCGGCAGGCCGAACAGCGCGGCGGCCTCGCTGGCGTCGGGTGCGGAAGGGAAGGCGGCGGGGGCGTTCACGGCGGCGCGCGCATACACCCACAGCGGCCCGGACGCCAGAAATGCCAGAAATGGAACGGTCACGAATCCTAATCGCGGGTAAACCGGGGTTTTACCGGTTCTTGACCCCTCGACCTGTATGGCCGGGGAATGTTCGAGGGAACCATCACCGCAGCGTCAGCCGCGCCGGGTGCCGAAAGCGCCCTGCGCCCGCTCGACTGGCCCGAAATCGTCGCCCGGCTCGCCGCCGCCCGCGACCTGCGCGCGGTGTTCGCCCGGCCGGCGGTGGCCGGGGGCAGCTTCGCGCCGCGTGCGGCCGCCGGAATCGCCCGCGTTGCGCCTCACGAACGCAGTATTAACTTTGATGCTTTAGCGGCTGGCAAATGGCCCGCATCCACAACTGCCGTCACCGCCCCTGCGGCGGGCTTCGGCGACCGGGATAACTGATGATCGAGAACCAGAAAATCCGTCCGGCCCAGGTGATCGGCCCGCTCGGCGAACCGCTGGGCATGTCCGATTTGCCGTCGGCCGACACCAAGCGATGGGTCGTGCGCCGCAAGGCCGAAGTCGTCGCCGCGGTCAACGGCGGCCTGCTGTCGATCGACGACGTGCTCGAACGCTACAACCTCACGCTGGAAGAATTCGCTTCGTGGCAGCGCGCGGTCGACCGGTCGGGAATGCAGGGCCTGCGCGTCACTCGTATTCAGCACTACCGCGACCTTTACGAACGCCAGCTCAAGTACTGAGAGTGCCTGCGGCGCTATCACCCGCGGCTGCTTGAACGCGGCCGCGCCGATTAGGCATTTCGAATCGATTGGGTTACACCTCCTGTCCACCGGTCCAACGAGGCCGGGAACGCTCTGCACTGCGCGCCGTTGATGGCGGCGTGAGATGCGCAAAGGGCGCTTAAACAGGAGGATTGCCGTTATGATGGGTTGGATCATCGCAATTATCGTCGGCGGCGTTGCCGGCTGGCTCGCGAGCATGGTCATGGCGCGTGACGCGTCGATGGGCATTTTCATGAATATCATCGTCGGCATCGTCGGCGCGCTGCTCGGCAACCTGCTGGCCGGCCCGCTATTCGGCATCGACACCACGATCCAGACGTTCAATCTGCCAGGGTTCCTCGTCGCCATCGTCGGCGCGATCGTCCTGCTGGCGATCGCCAACCTCGTCCAGCGCGGCCGCGTCCGCTAAACGAGTTTACCGATCACGCGAATGGGCGGCGGGGCTTTGCTCCGCCGCCTTTTTCGTATGCTTCAGGCGGATTTCGACGGAACGGGGCGAAAAGTCATCGCATCCCCGTTCATGCAATAGCGTTTGCCGGTCGGCTTGGGTCCGTCGTCGAACACGTGGCCCAGGTGGCCGCCGCAGTCGGCGCACAGCACCTCGGTCCGCGGATAGCCGACCTTCCAGTCGGTCTTGGTGGCGATCGCGCCGGGCATGGGCTGCCAGAAGCTTGGCCAGCCGGTGCCGCTGTCGAACTTGGTCGCCGAGGCATAGAGCGCGTTGGCGCAGCCGGCGCATACGAACGTGCCCTTGCGCTGCTCCTTGTCGAGCGGCGAGGTGAACGGCCGCTCGGTGCCGGCTTCGCGCAGGATGCGGTACTGCGCCTTGGTCAATTTGGTGCGCCACTGCGCGTCGGTCAGGCCCTTGGGCCATGTCTTGGCTTGCGCGGGCGCACTGCCGCAGGCGGCGAGCACCGGCACGGCGGCGCTGGCGCCGAGCCAGGTGAGGAGCGAGCGGCGAGTGGGGGACATGGTCATGCCGCCTTCTACCGGGTGCGGCACAACCTGGGCTGAACGGGTCAAAACTCGGTGATCTCGACTTCCAGCTTGCGGAAGCCGTGGACGAAGTTCGCCCGCACCCGCTCGACGTCGCCCGCCACGTGAACGCGCATCCGGCGCTTGTGCATTTCTTCGAGCAGCACTCGTAGCTGGAGCTCGGCCAGCCGCGCACCGACGCAGCGGTGGATACCGTAGCCGAACGACAGGTTCCGCCGCGCGTTGTCGCGGGTGATGTCGAGCTTGTCGGGATTGGCGAATACCGCCTCGTCGCGGTTGGCCGACAGATACCACAGGATCAGCTTCTCGCCGGCCTTGACCGTCTGGCCGAACAGCTCGCCGTCGGCGGTCGCGGTGCGGCGCATGTGCGCCAGCGGGGTCTGGTAGCGCAGGCATTCCTGCACCGCGTTGGGGATCAGCGCGGGGTCGTCCTCGAGCGCCTTGCGCTGGTCGGGGAACTTGTCGAACGCATGGACGATGCCGCTCATCGTGTTGCGCGTGGTGTCGTTGCCGCCGACGATCAGCAGCACCAGGTTGCCCATGTATTCTTCGGGGCTCATCTGGTTCATCGCGGGCGAGTGGATCATCATCGAGATAAGGTCGCCGGTCGGTTCCTGATTGGCGCGCTCCATCCACAGCTGCATGAAATAAGCGCCCATCTCGCGCAGGATGTCCTGCCGCTGGATGTCGAGTTCGCGGACCAGCGCGATCTCGGTGTCGCCCGCCCAGTCGGACCAGAACGTGAGCAGCCGGCGGTCCTTCCAGGGAAAGTCGAACAGCAGCGCGAGCATCCCGGTGGTGAGTTCGATCGAGACGGTGTCGACCCAGTCGAACACCTCGCGCCGCGGCAGTGAATCGAGCAATTCGCCTGTGCGCCGGCGGATTTCGGCGTCCATGGCGGTCATGTTCGAAGGGGTGAACTTGGGCGCGACGGTGCGCCGCTGACCGGTGTGCTTGGGCCGGTCCATGGCGATGAACATCGGCAGCTCAAACCGGTCGCGGCCGAGCTCCTCCAGCTTCTCGTCGCTCAGCCGGTCGAGGATCGTGATCCCGCCCTCGGACGAATAGAGTTCGGGCAGCGCCTCGATGTGCTGGATCGCCCTGTGGCTGACGACGTTCCAATAGGACCCGAACGGGCTGTCGTTCACCTTATGCAGGTCGCCCGCGGCGCGCATCTCGGCGAAGATCGGCTGCCAGCGGTCCTCGACATAGATGTCCGACCGGCTGACGTCCCACGGCTCGGTGTGGACCGGCATCGCCTGCGGATTGTCACGCAGGGCCTGGTCCAGCGCGTCGACCGCGCGCGGCTGCGTGGTCCATTCCTTGGGGGCCGTCAGCGGCTGGGTGGCCATCGCTCTCTCCTCGGGCGACTCCGTGGGTGGTCGCCGCGTTCGCGCGATATCCTGCCCTTGCTTACCGTAGTGTCAATAGTGCGTTGCGATTTGCGACCGATTCAGTCGAGCCGTCTAAGCCGGGGTAGCACGTCCCCAGCGCTTCTTGGGCCGCGCGCCTTGCGGCCCCGACTTCATCACCCGCCGCCGGAACAGCCGCGCACCGAATCGGACGAAGACGATCACCCACAGCGCCTGCCAGGCGAGCGCCGCGACGTGCGGCCACAGCGCCGGCTCCTGCGCCGCGCGGCTGACCATCGCGTAGGGCGAACTCAAGGGAAAGGCGATCGCCCCCGTCTCGACCGGCGAGCCCAGGTCGCTGGTGGCGTAAGTCGCGAGGAAGAATACGCCCAGTTGCAGCATCGTCGCCGGCATCGACAGCGTCTGCACGTCGCGCACAGTCGGCACCATCGCCCCGATCGTCAGGAAGATCGATCCGATCAGCAGGTACGCCATCGCGAAGTAAACCAGGAACAGCGCGGCGAACAGCGCCCAGCCGACCGCGGGTGTGGGCAGCGGGCCGATCCCGTTGCCGCCCATCGTCAGCACCAGCCCGGCGATCCCGCCCCACACCGCGATGCCGACCATGCTGACCGCGAGCATCGCCACCAGCTTGCCGAGGAACACCGCATCCATCGGGATCGCCGCAGCCAGGACCTCGATGATCTTGTTGGCCTTTTCCTCGACCAGGTTGGACATCACCATCCCCGCCAGCAACATCGTCAGCAGGAACAACAGCGTCAGCGCGCCGGTGGCGGTGCCGACGCGGGCGCTTTTCTTGCTTGCGCCGCTGGTCGCGACCGGCTGGATCGCTACCTCGGGATAGTTCGTGCCGCTGCCCCTGGCGGCGGCGGCGGCGAGCGCGACTTCGCCCTTCCAGCGTTCGATACGTTCCTCGGTGCCGATCAGGCGCGGCTTGTCGAGCGTGCCCGTCAGCACCGCGCCGAAGTTGCGTGCACTGTCGTCGAGGATCCGCGCGGGATCGCCGGCGACCGCGTCGACCCGCTCCATGCTCGGCAGGTCGATCAGCGGCGCGAGGCGCTTGCCGGCGCGTTCGATCGCCGCCGCGTCGCCGGGCTCCATCGCCACCGCCAGCACCGGCGGCTCACGGTTCTCGGCCGCCTTGCGCCCGATCGAGGCCGCGCCCACGCTGACCAGGCCGAAGAACACCGGGCCGAGCAGGAAGAACAGGAACGCTTTCGAAAACAGGATCGCCCGGAAATCGCGCCGCGCGACGACGTATGCCGCCCGAACCAGCGACAGGCGCGATTGCTCGGTCGCCGTTGGTTGGTGGGGGTTCATCGCGCCTGCTCCGTGGGGGTTTCTTCCTCGAGCGCGCGCGCCGCCGCTTCGCCGGCGATGTGGACGAACGCGTCGTGCAGGCCCGCGCGCTCGATCGACAGCGAGAGGATGCCGGCGTCGCCCTCGATCAGCGCGCGCAGCAGCGGCTCGATGCCGCTTTCTGGCAGTGAGAACAGCCAGTAGCGTCCCTCGCGCCGCGCATCGGCGGGCAGCGCATCGCGCCAGCGACCGTCCTCGGCATGGGTTTCGAGCCGGACTTGCGCCGGGATACGGTCGCGCGCGGCGTCGACACTGCCGGCATAGGGAACTTTGCCCCCGGCGATGATCGCGACCCCTTCGCACAATCGCTCGGCATGGGCGATGACGTGAGTTGAAAAGATCACCGTGGTCCCCTCGGCCGCCATCCGCCGGATCATCTTTTCGAGCTTGCCTTGGTTGAGCGCGTCCAATCCGCTGAACGGCTCGTCGAGCACCACCAGCCTGGGCCGGTGGACCAGCGTGCCGAGCAATTGCACGGTCTGCGCCATACCCTTCGACAGCTGGCGGATCGTGCGGTCGGCGGCGTGGCCGAGGCCGTGCTCCTCGAGCAGTTCGCGCCCGCGGCGTCGCCCCTCGGTCAGCGGCACTCCGCGCAGTGCGCCGAGGAAGGCGATCGCCTCGTCGGCCTTCATCGAAGGATAGAGCCCGCGTTCCTCGGGCAGGTAGCCGATCAGGCGCGCGACATCGTGCGGCCGCTCGTGCCCGAACACCCGGCGCACGCCGGCATCGGGGTCGATGATCCCCAGCAGCATCCGCAAAGTGGTGGTCTTGCCCGCGCCGTTAGGGCCGAGCACGCCGTAGATCGCGCCCTGAGGCACCGCGAGATCGACCCCGTCGACCGCGGTCACCCCGTCGAACCGCTTGACCAGGCCGATCGCCTCGATCGCCAGCGGGCCGGTGCCGGCCGCGATGGCCGTGTTGCCCGTGAGGGTCGAAGCGCTTAGCGAAGCATGCATGGGCACGGGCGTTAACCGTGGCGCGGTAACGGGAGCAACCCCAAGATTGGTTAACTCCGCGCCAATCGACACCTTGCGCCGCCGTTTGATCGAGCAGGCGCAGGCCGAAGGGTTCGCCGCGGTGGGCATCGCCTCGGCCGCGCCCGACCCTGCGCGCGCAGAGCGGCTCGATGCCTGGCTCGCGGAAGATTTGCATGGCTCGATGGACTGGATGGCGCGCCGGGTGGCGGAACGCGCCGCGCCGCAGGGGCTGTGGCCCGAGGCGAGGAGCGTGATCGCGCTGGGCATGAGCTATGCGCCCTCAGGCGATCCTCTCACGCTAGCGGGTGAACACGACCGCGCGCGCATTTCGGTCTACGCCCAGGGGCGCGACTACCACGACACGGTCAAAAAGGCGCTCAAGCGGCTCGCGCGCTGGCTCGTGGCCGAAGCACCGGGAGAGCAGGTCAAGGTATTCGTCGACACCGCGCCCGTAATGGAAAAGCCGCTGGGGCAGGCGGCGGGGATCGGCTGGCAGGGCAAGCACACCAACATGGTTAGCCGCGCACACGGATCGTGGCTGTTCCTGGGGGCTATCTACACCACGATCGAATTCGCCCCCGACGTGCCGCACGCCGACAATTGCGGGTCGTGCCGCGCGTGCCAGGATGCTTGCCCGACCGACGCCTTTCCCGCGCCATACCGGCTCGATGCGCGGCGCTGCATCTCGTACCTGACGATCGAGCACGCGGGGCCGATCCCGCACGAATTCCGCAAGGCCATCGGCAATCGCATTTACGGCTGCGACGATTGCCTGGCCGTGTGCCCGTGGAACAAGTTCGCGCAAGCCGCTGCGGCCAACCGCGCCTTCCTGCCGCGCGCCGAGTTGGTTGCACCGCGCCTGGCCGATTTGCTGGCGCTCGACGATGCCGGCTTTCGGCGGCTGTTCTCAGGCAGCCCGGTCAAGCGCATTGGGCGTGACCGGTTCGTGCGCAACTGCCTGATCGCGGCGGGTAATTCGGGCAATTCAGCGCTGCTGAGGGTGATTGTGGGCCTGTGCGACGACCCCGACCCGGTGGTGGCGGAGGCCGCGTGCTGGGCGGCGGCGGAACTCGGCGGCTAGTCGAAGTTCGCGTTGTGCTCGCCGACCCGCGGCGCGGGGGTGGGCTCGGGCATGGTCCAGCCGGAAAAGCGCGACGGCTCGCGCATCTGCAGCACCGCGCCCTCGCTCGGATGCTCGCTGCGCCAGAAGAACCCGGCCGCATCAAGGTGCGGATCGGCCGGCACTTCGGCCATGTCGCGCGCCGCCATCGCCGGCATCTCGATCTCACGCATGATCGCCAGCACCTCGTCGGTGGTCTTGAGCGCGGTCAGCTCGCCGATTTTCGCGTAGAGCTCGGGCATGTGGCGCAAGGTGCCTTCGATGGTGGCGAAGCGCTCGTCCGCAGCAAACGCCGGGTCGCCGAGCGCCGCGATCACCCGGCTCGCGTGGCCCGGGCGGTAAGGGACGATGCTGACATATCCGTCGCGGCACGGAAACGGCTGGCGGTGCGGATCGACCTGCCGGGCATAGCAGGCGTCGCCCACCGGCGGGTCGAAAGTAAGGCCCGCGAGATGCTCCTTGAGCATGAAATTGGTGAACGCCTCGAACATCGGCACCTCGACCAGCTGCCCCTCACCGGTGCGCAGCCGGTGGATCATCGCCGCCATCGTTGCGTAGGCGGCATGCAGCCCCGCCACCTTGTCGGCGATCAGCGACGGGAGGTAGCGCGGGCGTGGGTCGCCATCGACGCGCCCCAACAGGCTGGTCGTCCCGCTCGCCGCCTGGATCACGTCGTCGTAGGCCTGCAGGCCCGCATAGGGCCCGTTCGAGCCGAAGCCGACGCAGTGCACATAGATCACCGCCGGATTGAGCGCGCGCACCGCTTCGTAATCGAAGCCCAGCCGCGCCATCGCTTCGGCGCGGACGTTGTGGATGAACACGTCGCAGTCCGCCGCCAGATCGCGCAGCTTCGCCCGTTCGCTCTCCTGCTTCAAGTCGAGCGCCAGGCTCTTCTTGTTGCGATTAAGCGCGATGTGCGCCGGGCCCATGCCGGCCGTCTTCGCGGGCCGTCCGGCGTTGCGGAAACCGTCGCCGCCCGGCGCCTCGATCTTGATCACCTCGGCGCCGAAGTCGGCGAGAATCTGCGTGCAGTATGGCCCGAAGACCACCGTGCTCAGATCGATCACGCGCAGGCCGTCCAGCATCGGCTTGCCGTCGGCGGGGCCGATCACAGCAGCTCCTTGAGCGCGGTCTCGGGATCGGCCAGCGCCTCGCGCGAGGGAGTAGCCCCGACCTCAATCAGCTTGCGTCCCTGGACGTAGTCGCGGGTCGTGTTAACGCAATCGATCGCCACGAGCTTGCCTTCCTTCAGGTAGATGACCGAGAACCTGGCGTCGGCAGGGTTGCCGCGTACGACGGTGTCGTCGTAGCCCAGCGAAAGCCCGGCGGTCTGCAACCTGAGGTCGTACTGGTTCGACCAGAACCACGGAAATGCGCGGTAGGGTTCTTCCGCGCCAACCACGTGCTTGGCTGCGGTGGTCGCCATATCGCCCGCATTCTGCACCGATTCGAGCCGGATCACCGCACCCTGCGCCCAAGTGTTGGCGTGAGCGGCGCAGTCGCCGACCGCGTAGATGTCGGGCAGCGAGGTGCGGCAGAACTCGTCGACGTCGACCCCGTTGGCCCCGCTCGCCCCGGCGGCGATCAGCGGGCCGGCGGCGGGCACGATACCGATGCCGACCACGACCATGTCGCATTCGATGCAGTCGCCGCTCTCGAGCACGACTCGCCGGACCCAGCCGTTCTCGCCTTCCAGGCGCTCCACCTTGGCGTCGAGCCGCAGGTCGACCCCCTTGGCGCGGTGGAACTCCTGGTAAAACTGGCTCAGCGCCGCGCCGGCGACGCGAGCCAGCACGCGCGGCAGCGCTTCGAGCAGGATCACCTGGCAGTCCAGCTTGGTCAGCACCGCCGCGGCCTCCAGCCCGATGTAGCCGCCGCCGACCACCGCCACCCGCTTGGCGCCGTTGTCGAGCTCGCCCATGATGCGGTCGACATCGGCCTTGTCGCGCACGGCGTGCACGCCCGACAGGTCGGCGCCGCTGCACGACAGCCGCCGCGGATCGCCCCCGGCGGCCCAGATGAGTTTGCCGTAGCCGATCTCGCCCCCATCGGAGAGCGCCACGGTGTGTGCCACCGGATCGACCGCGGTGACGGCGGTGCCCAGCTTGAGGGATATGTCGCGCTCGGCCCAGAAGCCTGGCGGGCGGATATAGATCCGCTCGAAGTCCTTCTCGCGCGCGAGGTATTCCTTCGACAGCGGCGGGCGCTCGTAGGGCGGCAACTGGTCGCGACCGATCATCGCGATCGAGCCGGCGAAGCCCTGTTGCCGCAGCGCGACCGCCGCCTGCGCGCCGCCGTGCCCGGCCCCGACAATGATGACTTCCGCCCGTTCCATGTGGCGGACTTGGCCAGCAAGCCAACCCGCGTCAAGCGGGCAGCGCTACCGGCCGAGCAGGTTGCGCGCCTGGCTGGCGATCTGCGCCAGCATCGCCGGGGCGACCGGATTCTGGCCCTGCGCGCGGCCGATCATCGCACGGAACTGGCTAATCGCGCCTGCGTGCTCGTCCGCCCAGTTGGCCACGGCCGCCGCCGGATTCTCCTTCGCTCCCTTGCGCCGCGCAAGTCGGCGTAGGAACTCCAGGCGCATTTGCTGAAAATCGCGCGACAGCCCGGCGACCAGCAGCCGTTCCCAGACGTCCGACGGGTTCATCATGGCTGCGATGCTTTGCGCCCAGTCGAGGCCCAGGCGGCTGCCCAGATCGGAGAACGCCGCGGTCAGGTCGCGTGCATCGATCTGCGCGCCGCCCGAGAGCGCGGCGAGGCCGATGGCGCCATCGAGATCGTAGAGATGCGCCACCTTCGCCGCGAGCCTTTCAGGCGCGCCCAGCTGTATGAATTCGCCGATCAGCGTGTCCGACTGCTTGCGCGACGCGGCCGTCAGAAGCTCGCCGGTCGCCGCCGAAAGCTGCTGAACGCGCTTGCCGAGCGTCGCGATCATCGCGCTCGGCGGGGTGATGCTGGCGCCTGCGCGGATCAGGTCGGCCATCTGGCTGCGCAGCGCGCCGGCGGTGTGCCGGAACAGGAAAATCCGGGCGTCTTCGGGCATTCTCGTCGTTTCGAGCTCGGCCCACAATGCGCCGGCGTTGAACAGCCGTTCGGCCGCAACGAACGCGGCGCAGATGTCCGCCAGGCCGACGCCCTCTTCCTCCGAAAGCTCGAAAGTGTGGACCAGCCCCAGGCGGTTGATCATCAGGTTGGCGAGCGAGGTCGCGACGATCGCGCGACGCAGCTGATGGCCCTCGATCTCGCGCCTGAACGCCTTGCGCATCGCCGTCGGGAAATAGCCGACCAGCATGTCGGTCAGACTGGGATCGTCGGGCAGGGCGGAATTCTCTATCGCGTCCTGCAGCACCAGCTTGGTCGAGGACAGCAGCACCGCGATCTCCGGCCGGGTCAGGCCGAACCCGTCCGCCGCCCGGCGCGCGAGAACGTCTCCCGAGGCGAGGCCTTCGGTCTGGCGGTCGAGCGCGCCGCGATCTTCGAGCGCTTCGATAAGATGCAGTTGCGCGGCGACCGCCGGGGCCCCACCCGCCTGTGCGATCGACAGCGCCAGTGCCTGGAGCCGATTGTTCTCCAGAACGAGCTGCGCCACTTCGCCGGTCATCGATTCGAGCAAGGCGTTTCGCTTCGCTTCGCTCAGCTTGCCCGAGCGGGTCGCGGCAGCCAGCGCGATCTTGATGTTGACCTCGTTGTCCGAACAATTGACCCCGGCCGAATTGTCGATGAAGTCGGTGTTGATGCGCCCGCCGCCCAGCGCGAACTCGACGCGGGCAGCCTGCGTCATGCCCAGGTTGGCGCCTTCGCCGACGACCTTGGCGCGCAAATCGAGCGCGTCGATCCGCAGCCTATCGTTCGCCGGATCGCCAACCTGTGCGGTCGCCTCGTGGCTGGCCTTGGCATAAGTGCCGATGCCGCCGAACCACATGAGGTCGACCGGCGCCTTGAGGATCGCGGCGATCAGCGCCTCGGGCTCGAGCGCCTTGGCTTCGACATCGAGTGCCTTGCGCACTTCCTTCGTAAGCGGGATCGTCTTGAGGCTGCGTGCGAACACGCCGCCGCCCTTGCTGATCAGGCCGGTGTCGTAGTCTGTCCAGCTGGAGCGCGGCAGACCGAACAGGCGCTTGCGTTCCTTCCAGCTCCCCGCCGGATCGGGATCGGGGTCGAGGAACACATGACGGTGATCGAACGCGGCGACCAGCCGGATCGCCTTCGACAGCAGCATGCCGTTGCCGAACACGTCGCCCGACATGTCGCCGCACCCGGCCACCCGCGTCGGGTCGGACTGCACGTCGATCCCCATTTCGAGGAAGTGCCGCTGGACCGATACCCACGCGCCCTTGGCGGTGATGCCCATCGCCTTGTGGTCGTAGCCGTTTGACCCGCCGGAAGCGAAGGCGTCGTCAAGCCAGAAGCCGCGCCCCTCGGCGATCGCGTTGGCGATGTCGGAGAACGTCGCGGTGCCCTTGTCGGCGGCGACCACGAAGTACGGGTCCTCACCGTCGTGGATCACCACACCTTCGGGATGGATCACGCGCTCGCCGACAATGTTGTCGGTCACCGACAGCAGCGTGCGGATGAACACCTGGTAGCTGGCGAGGCCCTCGGCCGCCCAACCTTCGCGGTCGCGGGCCGGGTCGGGCAGCTGCTTGGGATAGAACCCGCCCTTGGCCCCGGTCGGCACGATCACCGCGTTCTTGACCCGCTGCGCCTTCATCAGGCCGAGCACTTCGGTGCGGAAGTCGTCGCGCCGGTCGGACCAGCGCAGGCCGCCCCGCGCAACCGGCCCGGCGCGCAGATGAATGCCCTCGACGCGGCGCGAATAGACGAAGATCTCGCGCCACGGCACCGGGCGGGGGAGACCGGGGACCAGCGCCGAATCGAACTTCAAGGCCAGCGCCTCGCGGGCGGCCGGGGCAAAGGCGTTGGTCCGCAGCACCGCCTCGATGGTCGCATGGTACAGCCGCAGCAACCGGTCGTCGTTGATCGCGGCGACCTGGCCCAGGCCGCGGCGGATTGCGTCGTTGTGCTGGTCGGCTGTGCCGGCGCGGTCGTCGGCGAATGCGGGATCGTGGCGCGCGGCGAACAGCGCGATCAATGGGCGGGTGACCTGCGGCGCGCGGCGCAAGGCATCGACCACGGTGGTGATGGTGAAGCCCATGCCGGTCTGGCGCAGGTAGCGGTAGAACGCACGCAGCCAGTCCGCCTCGCGCGCGGCGAGCGCCGTGCCGACCACCAGCCGGTTGAATGCATCGTCCTCGGCCGCTCCGTTGAGCACCGCGGCGATCGCCTGCTCGATTGCCTCGCTCCGCTGCAGCAGGCCGCCCGCCTCCTCGCCCTCGCCCAGTGCGACGGTGAAGTCGTGGATCGTGCCGAGCAGCCCGTTACCGAGCGCGGTGGGCACTTCCTCGAGCACGCGGAAGCCGAAGTTCTCGAGCGCGGGGACCGCATCGGACAACGCCAGCGAGCCGTTGTGCTGATAGATCTTCAGTCGCAAGCGGTCGGGCGCGTCGCCGTCGAGGCGATAGAGGCGCGCGCCGCGCGCCGGCAATTCCGCGCCGCTCTCGCCCTCGCCCGCGGCGAGTCGGCGCAGGCGGCGGATGTCGCGTGCCGCCTCGGCCGGGCCATAGGCGGCGCGATAGGCGGGGGGAAAGCTTTCGGCGTAGCGCCCGGCCAGCGCGGCGGCGCGCGTCGATTCCTCGTCGGCCGCCAGTTCGCTTTCGACCGCTTCGCCCCAACCGCGCAGCAACGTCTGAATCGCGCGTTCGATCGCGCGTTCGTCGGGCGTGGTGTGGCTTTCGCGGTAGTCGAGCACGTAGCGCAGCAGCGCGAGGTTGCCGCCCTCGACCTGCAGGCTCCAGTCGAGCGCCTGGGCGCCAGCGCCTTCCTCCAGCAAGTCTTCGATCCGCAGGCGCACCTGGGTCGAGAGCATGTCGCGCGGCATCCACACGAACGCGAACAGGTGGCGGCTGAGCGGCGCCTCGACCAGCGCCAGTCGCGGGCGCGGCCGGTCGACCAGGCCCATCATGGTGGTGGCGACGCGCTCGATATCGGCATCAGTGAAGCCGATCAGCAGGTCGTGCGGCAACGCGGTCAGTGCGTGCACCAGCGCCTTGCCCGCGTGGCCCGAAGGATCGAAGCCGAACTTGTCGTTGAGCTGGGCGAGTTCGGCGCGCAGCCGCGGCACCTGCGCCGGCGGCGCCGCGAGCGAAGCGCTCGTCCACACGCCCGCGTGGATCGACAGTGCGACCAGCTTGCCGCCTTCGCGCAACGGCACGATAAACAAGTCGAGCGGCACCCTCCGGTGTACGTTCGACATCCGATTGGCCTTGACGATCAGCGGCACCTGGGCGCTCTCGCCTCGCGCATCGAACCAGGCGAAGGCGCGCTCGTAGGATTGGTCGGCGAGGATCGCCTTGGCGCTCTTGCGGCAGATGCCGAGCACATTGGTGTGAGTCCCATCGCGGTGGCGGGTGACATGGCCGAGCTGGGTGAGCATGCCCTCCTCGAGCCAGCGCAACAGCGCGGCGCCCTCGGCATCGGATCGGGCGATGCGCTCGGCATCGGCACGGATTACCTCGCGCAGCTTCGGCCAGTCGTGCACCGCCGCCCGCACGTCGGTCAGTGTGACCGCGAGGTCTTTCTCGAGCGCGCGGCGCTCCTTGGCATCGAGCCGCGGCGTTTCAATGTAGATCAGCGATTCGCGCGAGGCCTCGCCGGTCTCTTCGGGAAGCGCTTCGATTGCGCCGCTCGGGCCGCGCCGCACGGCCACCACCGGGTGCACCAGCCGGTCGATCGACAGGCCCCGCGCGGAAACGGTGGCGGCGACCGAATCGACCAGAAACGGCATGTCATCGTTGATCAGCGCGATCCGCATGAACCGCCGGCCCTCGGCGGCGGACGAGAGGATAACGATCGGCTCACCGGGCTCTCGCCGAGCGGCGGCATCGAGCATGAACTGCGCGGCTTCGGCCAGCGCGCCCTTGGCGAAGGCCATGTCGCCCGGCAGCAGCGATTCGCTCATCGCCCGGCCGAGCGCCTGGGCCAGCTTGCCGCCGCCCCGGCGCATGGGGGTTTCGCGGATTGAATCAGCGGCTTTGGCGGCCATCCGGCGTCCTCCGTCGGCCCGGTCCGTCGCGCGAGCCGTTGTTATTTTGTTGTCGCCCATGGCAGCAATCTGGCGCCGATAGGCGTTTGCCCCAACACCCGCAACCCGCGGACCACGAAGCGCGATCGTCTTGCCCTTCATACGTCCGACGCGCGAGTCTATCCGGCGAGGCCCTCGATCGTCAGTTCGAGCGAGCGCTCGCGCGCCATGGGATCGAATGTCGCACCCGAGACGATGATCTCATCGGCCTGCGTCCGCTCGACGAACCGCCCGATTGCGGAGCGCACCGTGGTCGGCGAGCCGATCGCGCTGGCCTGCCCGATGTGCGCCAGCAGGCTCCGTGCGGGCATCGGCAGCGCGTCGCGGTAACCGGCGATCGGCGGCGGCAGCTTGCCCGGCTGGCCGGTCCGCAGCCGCACGAAGCTCTGCTGCTGGCTGCTGGAGATCAGCTCGGCCTCGGCGTCGGTCTCGGCGGCGAACACGCTCATCGCCGCCATTGCATAAGGCCGCTCGAGCCACTGCGACGGCTGGAACCGCTGACGGTAAAGCGTGAGCGCCGCGTCGAGATGATCGGGGGCGAAATGGCTGGCGAACGCATAGGGCATGCCCAGCCGGGCGGCGAGGTCGGCGCCGAACAGGCTCGATCCGAGCATCCACAGCTCGACCTCGGCATCGTGGCCCGGCGTAGCGCGAATGCCGAGTTCGGGCGCTCCGGTCAGCAGCGCGCGCAGCTCGGCCACGTCCTGCGGAAAGAATTCGGCGGCCTGGTGGAGGTTCTTCCTGAGCGCCCTTTGCAGCTCCGGCCCAGCACCGGGCGCGCGGCCGAGGCCGAGATCGATGCGGCCCGGGAACAGCGCGTCCAGGGTGCCGAACTGCTCGGCGATGGTGAACGGATTGTGGTTGGGCAGCATGATCCCGCCCGAGCCGATGCGGATGGTGTGGGTCGCGTGGCCGACGTGGCCGATGACCACCGCGGTCGCGGCGCCGCCGATGCCGTCCATCGCATGATGTTCGGCGATCCAGAACCGCCGGTAGCCGTGGCGCTCCGCCGCCTGGGCGAGCCGCGCGGTGGCGGCGTAGGCCTCGCCCAGCGTGCCGCCTTCGCGGACCGGCACCAGGTCGAGGACCGAAAGCGCGATCATCGCGGCGTCAGTTGCTCTAGATAGGTCAGCGCGGTGGCCGCCTCGACGCCGTCGGGCGTAGCGGAGACGACCGATTCGAACGACTTCACCGCCGCCTCGTCGCGCCCGCCGAGCGCGGCGATCACGCCGGCCTCCAGCCCGATCGCGGGATCGCGGGAGTCGATGCTCGCGGCCTGCTCGATCTGCGCCTGCGCGGTGATGAGATCGCCGGCGCGCCGGGCCAGCGTGGCCGACAGCAGCCAGGCCTGCGCGTCGCCCGGCACCGCGGCGCGGGCTTGGCCGAGTGCGCTCGATGCCTCGCCCGTGCGACCCAACGCCACAAGCGCGGCGGCGCGGTCCAAGGCGATCGCGCCTGTCAGTTCGGCATCATTCGCCGCATCCCCGACCGAGGCATCGAGCACGGCCAGCGCCTCGGGCGCTTTGCCGTCGGCGAGCAGCGCACTGCCGGCGAGCGCACCCATCCGCGCGCGAAATCGCTGGTCGCTGGCGTCCTCCCGCGCGGCGAGAAAGGCTTCGGCGGCGGCTCTCCAGTCGCCTTCGTTGCCGGCGGCGACGCCGAGGCAATGCCGGCCGGCGGCGCGTTGAAGACCGTTGGTGCGCGCGACCCATTCCTCGGCCAGCGCGCGCGCCTTGGCGGGATCGGTCCGGGCGGTGCCGAGGCAGACCTCGATCGCCGGCGGCGCCGCTGCCCGGTCGGGAGTGGAGCCGCTGCGCGGCGGACGATCCCGCAGTTCGGGCGGGACCGCGCTGATCGGCGCCACGCTCGGCGCGGGGCCGACCTGCATGAACAGCGGGAGGAGCAGCGACAGCATAGGCGGCCTTCAAATGGTGGCGATGATGCCGAGCAGCAAGGCGATGTCCTGTTCGCGGCTCAGGTTGTGATCGCCATCCTTGATCAGCGTCACGTGAACCCGGGTCGAACGCAGCGCATCGGCCAGGCGCAGGGAGACGTCCCACGGCACCACCCCATCGCGCATGCCGTGGACCAGCCGCACCGGACAATCGAGCGCGATCACCGAGCCGAGCCGCCCGTTCGCCTGCCCGTCGGCCCAGAATCCTGCGTGGATCGGGGAGGGATCAACACCGTACGGGTTTTCGTCGAACAGCGTCTCCCCCGTGGCCAGCCGCAGTTTGTCGGCGTCCGAACGGCCCCAGTCGGTGAAGTCGGGCGCGGGGGCGATGCCCATCAGCGCATGCAATCGCCCACCCAGCCCTTCGGCGACGAGTAGCATCAGCCAGCCGCCCATCGACGAGCCGATCAGGACCACCGGGTTCGAAACCACCGTTTCGATCAATGCGAGCACCTCGTCGCGCCAACGGCTGAGCGTGCCCTCGGCAAAGTCGCCGTCCGACCGTCCGCAGCCCGAATAGTCGAGCAACAGGCACTCGCGCCCTTGCGCCCGCGCCCAGTCGGCGACCGCGCCCGCCTTCATACCCGCCATGTCCGACCGGTAGCCGGGCAGGAACACCAGCGCCGGGCCAGCACCGGACAGGTGGTGATATGCGATCCGGCGACCGTCGACGGCGTGATATTGCAGCGTGTCCATACCACGGGTCATGGCCAGACCTGGTCCGCAAGGTCAATCGTGCGCGCGCCGCAATCGCCGCGTGACAGACCCGGTGCGATTGGGCAGCATCGCCGCGAGGAGAACCGCCGACATGCCCGCACGCCAATCACCCCCAGCCATTGCTTTGCCGTTGCTCAGCCGGCGTTCGCTGCTCATGGGCGGCGCGCTCGGGTTCGGAATGGCCGCCGCGCCGCTCGCCGCCCAGCAGGCCCGCGGCTTCACTCACGGCGTCGCGAGCGGCGAACCGGCGGCGGGATCGGTCCTGCTGTGGACCCGTTACGCTGGGTCGCGCCCTACCCGGCTGCGCTACGAGCTGTCCGAGACCGCCGATTTCGCCAAGGTGCGGTCCGGCGGGCAAGTCACCGCCGCGCCGGACCGGGACTGGTGCGCCAAGGCGGTCGCCCGCGGACTCAAGCCGGGCACCTGGTACCACTACCGCTTCGTCGCTCCGGACGGATCGATATCGGCGGTGGGCCGCACGCGCACCCTGCCGGACGGGCCGAGCGACCGCTTTCGCATGGCGGTGTTCAGCTGTTCGAACCTGGGGTTCGGTTATTTCAACGCCTACGCCCACGCTGCCGAAGCCGACGAATTCGAGCTGTCGGTCCACCTCGGAGACTATCTCTACGAGTACGACGCGACCAATTATCCATCGGAGAAGCTACGCATCGAGGGGCGACAGCCCGACCCTCTGAACGAGTTGATCCACCTCGCCGACTACCGCCAGCGCTATTCCAGCTATCGCCGCGACCCCGACTTGGCGCGGCTCCATCAGCTATTCCCGATGATCTCGGTGTTCGACGATCACGAGAGCGCCAACGATTCGTGGAAGGACGGGGCGGAGAATCATTCACCCGCAACCGAGGGACCGTGGTCGGCGCGCAAGCGGGCGGCGATGCGCGCCCGGACCGAATGGCTACCGATCAGCGACGAACCCTGGGCGCGCTACGATGTCGGCGATCTCGCCACGCTGTTCCGGCTCGAAACGCGGCTGACCGCGCGCGACAAGCCGCTCGATCTCGCGGGGCTGACCAAGGGCCTCTCGCGCGACGCCGCCGACGCCGCGCTGCGCTCGCTGCGCGAAGGCGCGTGGACCGATTCGAAACGAACCATGATGGGCCCACGGCAGGAACGCTGGCTCGCGCGCGGACTTGAGTCCTCGGCGCGTTCGGGTCGCAAGTGGCAGGTGCTCGCGCAGCAGGTCGTCATGGGTGGCATCGCCACTCCGCCCGACTTGCTCGAGCGGGTGGCGAAAGACGTGCCCGATTATGTCCAGCGGCGGCTGGCCGCCGGCACCGCCGCCGGCCGGGCCGGATTGCCGGCGAACATGGATGCGTGGGACGGTTACCCGGCGGGGCGCGCCCGCCTGCTCGGTTCGGCGCGCGAGGCGAGCGCTAATCTCGTCACCTTGACCGGCGACACGCACAACGCCTGGGCGTTCGAGCTGGCGCATGCGGGCGAGAAGGCCGGGGTCGAATTCGCTGGCCAGTCGGTCACCTCGCCCGGTTTCGAAGGCACGCTCGGCAAGATGCCGCCGGGCGAACTCGCCGCCATGCTCGTCGGCCACAATCCGCAATTGCGCTGGGCGGACACCAGCCGGCGCGGCTACATGGCGGTCGAGTTGACCCCGGCGCAGGCAAGCTGCGAATGGCGCTTCGTCGGCAGCGTGCGCCAGCGATCGAGCGGGCTCGCCGGCACCCACCGGATGGCGGTGGCGCACGGCAGCAACCGGTTCAGCGCTTGATCGAGCGCGCATCGCGCGGTATCGCACCGGCATGGACGCACGCGAACTTGCGCTGACCACTACCACCACCCCGACTTCCGGGGGGGGTTGGTAGCGCGCTAGCGCGATCCGCCGCCGCCCGGTTTCGGGCGGAACGGCGTCATCCTCCCGAAACCGTCGAACTTGGCTGACGCCTTTGCCGCGCGCCGGGCTTTCTGCCATGGGCGCGCCACACGGCGGATGCCAGAGACGGACAACGTGATGAGCGAGCTACTGAAGATCAGCCTGCCCGACGGTTCGGTGCGACAGGTGCCGGTGGGCTCGACCCCGGCGGACATCGCCGCGGCGATCGGCCCCGGGCTCGCCAAGGCCGCGCTCGCGGCGCGGGTCGATCATGGTTCGGGGGCGGAACTGCGCGACCTCAATCGCCCGTTTGACGGCGATGCACAGCTCGCTTTGATCACCAGCCGCGACGAGGCCGACGCGCTCGAACTCGCCCGCCACGACTATGCCCACGTGCTCGCCGAAGCGGTGCAGGCGCTGTGGCCGGGCACGCAGATTACCTTCGGTCCGGCGACCGACGACGGGTTTTACTACGACGTCAAGGCACCGGACAGCCGCGCGCCGTTTTCGATCGATGATCTGCCGGGAATCGAGGACGCGATGCGCGCGATCATTCGCGCCGACAAACCGCTGGTGCGCGAAGTCTGGAGCCGCGAGGACCTGATCGCCAGATGGCGGGCCGACGGCGAGACGTTCAAGGCAGAATGGGCCGCCGAGCTTCCCGAGAACGAGGAGTTGACGGTCTATCATTCGGGCCAGCCGGGCTCGGACGGCGCCTGGCTCGACATGTGCCGCGGCCCCCACTTGCCCTCCACCGGCAAGCTCGATCCGCAGGCGTTCAAGCTGATGCGGGTCGCGGGCGCCTACTGGCGCGGCGACCAGAAAAACGCCCAGTTGACGCGCATCTACGGCACCGGCTGGCTGAACAAGAAGCAGCTCGACGCCCACCTCCACCGGCTCGAGGAGGCAGGCAAGCGCGACCACCGCAAGCTCGGTCGCGAGATGGACCTGTTCCACCTGCAGGAAGAAGCCCACGGCAGCGTGTTCTGGCATCCGCAGGGCTACCGGATCTGGCGCGAGCTCGAAGCTTATATGCGCCGGGAGATCGACGCCGCCGGCTATCAGGAGGTCAAGACCCCGCAGCTGATGGATGCCCGCCAGTGGGAACAGTCGGGCCACTGGGGCAAGTACCGCGAGAACATGTTCGTCATCCCCGACGAAGTGCCCAACACCGAGGAAGATGGCCCGCTGGTTAGCGACGACGCGCAGTGGATGGCGCTGAAGCCGATGAACTGCCCGGCGCACGTGCTCATTTTTCGCCAGGGTCTCAAGTCCTACCGAGACCTGCCGCTGCGGCTCTACGAGAACGGGTGCTGCCACCGCAACGAACCGCATGGCGCGCTGCACGGGCTGATGCGCGTGCGCCAGTTCACCCAGGACGACGCGCACATCTTCTGCCGCGAGGACCAGGTGGTCGAGGAGACGCGCAAGTTCTGCGAGCTGGCCGACCGCATCTACCGCGACTTCGGCTTCACCTATGCGGTCAAGCTCGCGCTGCGGCCCGAGCAGCGCTACGGCTCGGACGCCGACTGGGACAAGGCCGAGGCCGAGTTGCGCCAGGCGGTCATCGAAGCCGGCCTGGCGACATCCGAGTACGGGTGGGAGGAACTGCCCGGCGAGGGCGCGTTCTACGCCCCCAAGCTCGAATGGCACCTGACCGACGCCATCGGCCGCACCTGGCAAGTGGGTACGATCCAGTCGGACCGGGTGCTGCCCGACCGGCTCGATGCAAGCTACGTCGGCGAGGACGGCGACAAGCACCGGCCGGTCATGCTCCACCGGGCGATCTTCGGGTCGTACGAGCGCTTCATCGGCATCCTGATCGAACACTTCGCCGGCAAGCTGCCGGTCTGGCTCGCGCCGACTCAGGCGGTGGTGGCGACGATCGTGTCCGACGCCGACGATTACGCGCGCGACGTCTTCGCGCAGCTCGAGGCCGCGGGCATCCGGGTCGAGACCGACCTGCGCAACGAGAAGATCAACTACAAAGTGCGCGAGCACAGCCTGGCCAAGGTCCCGCATCTGCTGGTGGTCGGCAAGCGCGAGGCCGAGGAGGGCACCATCGCGCTCCGGACGCTGGGCGCCGAACATCAGAAGGTCATGCCGCTGGGCGAGGCGCTAGCAATGCTGACGCGCGAGGCGACAGCGCCGGATTTGCGCCTGGGTTGATTCTCGGGCTTACCTCGACGGCTATCGCGCTCGGCCTGGGGGCGGCGCTGGTCGCGGGGTATGTCCGCGGATTGGCCGGATTTGGCCTTGCGATCCTGCTTGTGCCGGTGCTCGCGCTGGCGATCCCGCCTGTCGAAGCGGTCGTGGTCGGCAACTGCCTGGGGCTGATGACCTGCGCGGTTACCCTCAGGGGCCAGCTCGAACAGACCGAGCGTTCGGCCTGGGTGATTTCCGGAGCGGCGCTTCTGACGATCCCGCTCGGCGTGCTGGCGCTGTCGGCGGTCGGTCCGCCGCTAGCGCGGCTACTGATTGCCCTGGTTGCAATTGCCGCGTTCGTCGCCGTCCTCCTGCCGCCGCGCGCGCACGCTCGGCCCGCGCGCGGTGAAGCCGTTGCCACCGGGCTCGCTTCGGGTCTGCTAACCGGGTTTGCAGGCATGCCCGGACCGCCTGTAGTACCGTTCTATTTGCGCCGACCGATCGCGTCCGCGGTGGCGCGAGCCTCGATGATGTCGGTGTTCCTGGTGACCCAGGGCGCCGGCGCGCTGGCGGCGTTGGTACTCGGCGTGGCGACCTGGCGCGAACCTGTCCTGGCGCTGGGCCTGTTTCCGGGAGTGCTCGCCGGCAACTGGGCGGGCACGCGCGCGTTCGGCCGGATCGGCCCGCGGGCCTGGCGCTGGATCGGCGGCGGGGTACTCGGTATCGCCGCGGGCGGCGCGATGCTGAAGTTGTTGAACCCCTAGAAGGGCAGCGCGCGGCCGGCGAGGATCAGCGCCAGCGCGCAGCCGAGCACGATCGCCCTGCGCGCCGCTTCCCGCGCGGGCGCTTCGATCGAGCGGGCGAGGGCGATTGCCGTGACCATGCGCGCATGATGCGCGTCAAAAACCTACCGGCGGGTTAAGGCCGGCATCTGCTGGCTGGCGCAGTGGAAGCCTCCGCCGCCAGCGAGTACCGCGTCTGCGGGCAGGCCAATCGTCGCCCGGTCGGGGAACAGCGCCGCGAGTGCCGCGACCCCGTCGGCATCGTGGATCGAGCCGAAAGTCGGCACCACCACCAGATGCGTGGTGACCGCGAAGTTGGCATAGCTCGCCGGCTCAATGAAATCGCCGCGGGTGATCAGTCCGGGCGAGGGGATTTCCGCCACCTCCACCCCAAGCGCGTCGGCACGGCGCCTGGCGTCGGCATAGATCGCGGCGTTGGGATCGTCCGCCCCGGTCGCGCGCGCCAGCGCCAGCCGATTGGGCCCGACGAACCGCGCGAGGTTGTCGACATGGCCATCGGTGTGGTCGCCCACCAGCCCCTGGCCAAGCCACAGCACTCGGTCGAAGCCGAGATCGCGCGCCAGCCGCCCCTCGATCTCGGCGCGTGATAGCTCGGGGTTGCGGTTGGGATTGAGCAGGCACTGCTCGGTGGTGACGACCAGCCCGGTGCCGTCGCAGTCGATCGCCCCGCCTTCGAGCACCCAATCCGATTCGACCACTGGCAGCCCCGCGTCGCGCGCGATCTCCGCGCCGATTGTCTGGTCGCCTGCCATCAGATACTTGCCGCCCCAGCCGTTGAAGCGGCAGCGCAGCGCGGTGCCGTCGGCGCGCACCAGTGGGCCGGTGTCACGAAGCCAGATGTCGCCGAACGCGCGCCGCTCGAGCGTGACCGCGGCGGATACCAGCCGCGCAGCCCGCGCCTCGTTCGCGGCATCGCGCACCAGCAGCCGCACCGCCTGCCCACTTTCGGCGACGGCATTGGCAAACGCCGCGATCTGTTCCTGCGCCCGCTCGAGATAGCCCGGCCACTCGGCGGCCAAATGCGGGAACCCGATCCACAGCCAGTCCTGCGGCGCCCATTCGGGCGGTATCGAATCGGCCATGCGCCTAGCAGCCGTCCTCCGCCGCCTCGCAGTCCTTTTCGCGCGCGGCGCGGAATTCGTCGCCCTGGTTCCAGTTCGGCCAGCTCGTGCTCACCGCCATACTGCGGCCGATCCGGTAGTAAAGCTGGAGCATCTGCATCGCACCCCCCCAGTTCCATGCCGGATCGAACTCGTCGCTCGGCTGATGGTAGATTTGCTCGGTCCACTTCTTGGCATAAGCCTCGCCCGCCGCCCGGCCGCCCTGCTCGAAGTCGTCGCCGCCCTTGAGGTAGAGCATCGGGACGCCGACCTTGGCGAGATTGAAGTGATCCGAGCGGTAGTAGAAGCCCTTTTCGGGCGTCGGCTCGAGATTGAGCGCCAGGCGTTCGACCTTCACGCCCATGCCTTGAAACGTGTCCAACTGGCTCTTGGCGCCGCCGATTCCGACCACGTCCTTCGACCGCCCGCCCATAGGCATCCCGTCGATGTTGATGCCGCCAACCGTCTGCGCCAGCGGGAACAACGGGTTGGCGGCATAATACTCGCTGCCGAGCAGGCCGGATTCCTCGGCGGTGACCGCGAGGAACACCTGGCTGCGGCGCGCTGGTCCCGCTTTGACGTTGGCTTTCGCCAGCGCGATTAGCGCGGCCACGCCGGTGGCGTTGTCGACCGCGCCATTGCAGATGTCGTCGCCGCTGGCATCGGGCTTGCAGCGCCCGAGGTGGTCCCAGTGCGCGGTGTAGAGCACGTATTCGTCCTCGGCCTCGGTACCTTCCAGCAGGCCGACGACGTTCTGCGATTCGAACGTGCGGACCGCGTTGGTGAAGCCGGTCGAGGCGGTCACCCCCAACGGGACCGGCTTGAAGCCCTTCTGCTTCGCCGCGATCGAGAGCCTGGCGAGATCCTGGCCACCAGCGGCGAAAATCTTCTTGGCGACGCCCTTCTGCACCCACCCGTTCAACAGCGTCTGGCTGGCACCCTTGTCACCGCGCTGGGCGTAGACTTGCGGGCCGGACCACGAACTCTCAACGACGTTCCAGCCGTAGGCGGCGGGGAATGTGTCGTGGACAATGATCGCGGCGGCGGCGCCGTGCCTGGCGGCTTCCTCGTACTTGTAGGTCCAGCGGCCGTAATACGTCATCGCCCGCCCGCCGAAATCGCCGGACAGTGCCTTGGCCTCGTAGTCGGGGTCGTTGATCAGGATGATCGCGGTCTTGCCCTTCATGTCGAGCCCGGCGTAGTCGTTCCAGCCCTTCTCGGGCGCGACGATACCGTAGCCGACGAACACCAACTCGCTATCGCTGAGATCGACCGCCGCGGTCTCGCGGTAGGTCGCGCCGACCCAGTCGCTGCCATAGGCGAACGATTGCGCCTTGCCGTCCTTGCCCGCGATGGCGAGCGGCGCGTGATCGCTGCCGGTTATTTCGACCAGCGGCACGTTCTGCACCCAGCTGCCGTTGTTGCCGGGTTTGAGACCGGCCTTCTCGAATTGCTCGATCAGGTAGGCAACGGTCTTCACCTCGCCCGGCGTGCCGGGGGCGCGGCCTTCGAATTCGTCGGACGCCAAGCGTTCGACCACCGCCTTCATCGTCGCCTCGGACAGCGCGCCGGCGGCGACCTCGGGCGCGTCGATTCCTCCGGACGAGGGGGACGGATCGCCGGTAACAGCCATGTCGCATGCGGTGAGCGAAGCGGCGGCGGCGAGGGCGAACAGCGGGCGCAGGATCATGGCAATTCCTCTTTCAGATACGGCGCTTGTCGCAAAGCCGCTGCGCCGCCGCAAGGGCGCCGCTTGCGCGTCTGCAGGCGAGCGGGCAGGGCCACAACAAGATGAGCGACTGGACTTCCGCGATCGAACGCGCGCGCAGCCACGCGCCGTTCCTCGCCCATGCGCTCGACCGGCAGCCCGATCTGGCGGCTCTGCTAGCCGGGGGGGAAGCCGAGGCGGCGCTCGAATGGTCCCGGCGCGCGGCGGAAGGGGCTAACGATACAGGCCGTGCGCTTCGACGCGAGCGGCTGGCGCTGGCGACAGCGCTCGGTATCGGCGATCTGGCAGGCGCGTTCCCGCTCGCAATCGTGATGGAGAAATTGAGCGCCTTCGCCGACCGCGCGCTCGATGCGGCGATCGGCGCGGCCATCGCCGGGCGGGTGGCCGATGCGGCGCCCGCGGGGATGATCGCGCTCGCGCTTGGTAAGCACGGCGCGCGCGAGTTGAACTACAGCTCGGACATCGACCCGATCCTGCTCTACGACCCCGAGACCCTGCCCCGCAGGGAGCGCGACGAGCCGGCCGAGGCGGCGCAGCGTTATGCCCGCGAACTGGTCCGCCTGCTGAGTGATGTGACCGCCGACGGCTACGTCTTCCGGGTCGACCTGCGCTTGCGCCCGGCGTCCGAGGTTAGCCCGCTGGCGATTCCGCTCGACGGCGCGCTGACGCATTACGAAAGCTCGGCGCTGGCGTGGGAGCGCGCTGCGTTCATCCGCGCGCGGGCGGCGGCGGGCGACGTGGCGGCGGGCGAGCGATTCCTCGCGGCGATCCGGCCCTTTGTTTGGCGCCGCAGCCTCGACTTTGGCGCGATCGGCGAGATCCGCCGGTTGACCGCCCGTATCCGCGCCAGCCATTCGGGTCCGCGCGAGCCGGGACCCGGCTTCAATCTGAAGCTCGGGCGCGGCGGCATCCGTGAGGTCGAATTCTTCGCCCAGACCCACCAGCTAATCCACGGCGGACGCGACCTCTCGCTACGGCAACGCGGCACCCGCGCTGCGCTCGATGCACTGGCGGCCGCGGGGATCGTCAGCGACGACGATGCCCACGCGCTCGGCGAAGCCTACGACCGGCTGCGGGTGATCGAGCACCGGTTGCAGATGGTCCACGACCACCAGACGCACAGCCTGCCGACCAGCGACGCGCTCGACGGGGTGGCCCGGCTCGACGGACTGCCGGACGGCGCGGCGCTGATCGCCGAACTGAAGGCGATCACCGATACGGTGGCGGCGCGCTACGATGTTCTCATCACCGATGACGGGGTCGCCGCCGTCGCCGTGCCCGCGCAAGGCGATGCTCTGGTTGCCCGGCTGGGCGGGCTCGGGTTCGGCGAGCCCGAACGCCTCGCCGAACGGATCGCCGGCTGGGGTGACGGGCGCATCCGCGCATTGCGATCCGAAGCGGCGCGCAGTGCGTTCGAGACGCTGCTGCCCGCGCTGCTCGAACGCTTCGCCGCCGCGCCCGACCCGGATCAGGCGCTCAATCGCTGGGAGCGCGTGCTCGCCGCCTGCCCGAGCGCGCTCAACCTGTTCAACCTGCTGATCCAGCGCCCGGCGCTGCTCGACCAGCTGACCCGTGTGCTGGTGCTGGCGCCGACACTGGCGGACGAGCTCGGCCGCCGGCCCGAGCTGCTCGACACGCTGATCGACCGGCGCGCGCTCGACCTTCCGGGCCCGGTCGAGGCAATCGCCGCTCGCATGGGCGGCGAGGCCGGCGACGACTACGAGCGCCGGCTCGACCGCATCCGCCGGGTGACCGGTGAGCTACGCTTCGGCCTCGGCCTGCAGACCATCGCCGCGGTGCACGATCCGCTGGCGATCGGCGCCGCCCTGTCGCGCACGGCGGAAGCCGCGCTGCGCGTCGCGCAGGCCGCGGCGGTGGCGGAGTTCGAACGCGCGCACGGGCGGGTGCCGGCGACCGAGCTTGTCGTGCTCGGGCTTGGCCGGCTCGGCGGCGGGGCACTGACACACGCTTCCGACCTCGACGTCATCTACTTGTTCACCGGAGACTTCGCAGGCGAGTCCGACGGGCCGCGCGCGCTTGGGGTGACGCATTACTTCAATCGTCTCGCCCAGCGGGTGACCGCGGCGATGAGCGTGCCGACCGCCGAGGGTGCGTTGTATGAAGTCGACACGCGGTTGCGGCCGCAGGGCGCGCAGGGTCCCCTTGCGGTCAGCCTCGACAGCTTCGCGCGCTATCAGCGCGAGGAAGCGTGGACCTGGGAGCATATGGCGCTGACCCGCGCCCGGCCGCTGACCGGGAGTGATGCCGCCCGGTCTGGGTTGCAGGCGATCATCGATGCGGTGCTCGACCGTCCGCGCGATCCGGCAACGCTCCGGGCCGACGTCCTCAAGATGCGCGCCGACATGGCCGCGCACAAGGAGCCGCAGGGGCCGCTCGACGTCAAACTGCTGCGCGGCGGGCTCGTCGACCTCGAATTCCTCGTCCACTACCTCCAGCTGCGCGAGCGCACCGGGTTCGATCCCGATCTCGGTCGCGCGGTCGCGGCGCTGGCGGCCGCCGGCCTCGTTCCGCCGGCACTCAGCGACGCGCTGGGGCTGATGAGCCGTCTGTTGATCGCCGGGCGACTGCTGGCCCCCGATCTCGCCGAGCCCCCTCCCGCCGCCGCGCAGGCGCTGGCCGAGGCCTGCGGACAGGCGGACCTGGGCGCGCTACTGCAAGCCCTGACCGCGGCGCGGCAGGAAGTCGCCCGAGCCTGGGCCGATTCGTTCGGCGAGCAATTGGAGACGAGCGGATGACCAGGCCAACCGCGGGCGATCCGATGCCCAACATCGCGCTCGAGACGCCCGATGGCGGCAGCGTGAGGCCATCCGGCTGGCGCGGGCGGCCGGCGGTGATCTGGTTCTATCCCAAGGACAACACCCCCGGCTGCACGATCGAGGCGAAGGACTTCTCGGCGCTCGCGGGCGAATTCGCCGAGGCGGGGGTGACGCTGCTCGGCGTGTCGAAGGACCCGCCTGCCAAGCACCGCAATTTTACCGCCAAGCAGGGCCTAGTCGTCCCGCTGGCGACCGATGCGGCCGAGGGCGGGTTATCCGATGCGCTGGGCATCTGGACCGAGAAGCAGCTCTACGGGCGCAAGTTTCTCGGCATGGTCCGCACGACCTACCTGCTCGATGCCGAGGGTCGCATTGCGCGGGTGTGGGACAAGGTGAAGGTCAAGGGACACGCCGCCGAAGTGCTCGCGGCAGCGAAGGCGCTGTGAGCGCATTGCCGGACGTCGGGAGCGCGATTCGCGCGGCGCTGCTCACCGCCGGACCTCAGGCCAAGGTCATGGCCGCGCGCAAGGTCGCGCGGGACTGGCGGTTGGGGCGGCTGGCGTTCGAGTTCGATGAACCGATGCCCGACCGGCCGGCGCGTCCCGTCCAGCCCGAACTGCTGCCGCCGAACCGCATGCCCAGGCGCGGCAAGGGCGGATCGGAGCGCGGGCGAATCGCGCTGTGGCACGCGCTCGCGCACATTGAGTTCGTCGCGATCGACCTGGCGCTCGACATGGCAGGGCGTTTCGGGGCCGAGATGGGTGTGACGTTCGTCGGCGATTTCCTGGCAGTTGCCGCGGACGAAGCGATGCACTTCTCGCTGCTCGACCGCCATCTCGCGGCGCGGGGCAGCCGCTACGGCGCGCTGCCGGCGCACGACGGGCTGTGGCAGGCGGCCGAAGAGACCCGGCATGACGTCGCGGCGCGGCTGGCGGTGGTGCCCATGGTGCTCGAGGCGCGCGGGCTCGACGTCACGCCGCCGACCATCGCGCGGGTCCGCGGGTACGGCGACGGGCGCGCGCGTCCTCGAACGAATCCTTTGATGACGAAATTCGCCACGTTGCGATCGGCGCCAGGCACTTTCGCGCCCACGCCGAAGAGCGCGGCGAGAACCCCGATCTGTTGTGGATTTCGCTTGTGCGCAGCATTTTCGCGGGGGCCTGAAGCCTCCGTTCAACGACTCAGCGCGTTCCGCTGCCGGTTTATCGCTCAGCGCCTGCGGTGCGCTTGCTTGTTAAATCTTTCACCGGCTAATCCACAATCAACGAGACGGCGGGGGGTTCCGATCAGTCTCAGAAAATTTTGCGAATGCCGCTTTGTTCGGTAATTTCGTGATTGGGTTCGCTGCGGCACCGGGGGGGTGTCGCAATTGAAAAGGACGGGTTTCTTGGTCGCAAGCCTTCTCCAGCGCCAGATCGTAGCCGCACTCGCCGCAGTCGGCGCGTTTTTCGCGATGGGCGCGACACCGGCTTTCGCCAATTCGAGCGCCGCCGCCGCCGATATCGCCGCCCCGGTCCGTGACGCACGGGCTTCAGGCGTCACCTCGTCAGACGAGCAGTTCAAGCAGCTGTTCAGCAGCTGGCAGGCGCTCGACCAGACCGGTCCGAGCACCGTTTCCAATCCAATCGCGCCGACCATGGGTGTATCGATCCCCTCGCGCGCGCCGCTCGCCGCAGCCTCCACAACCAGCAGCTACGGCATGCGCACTCACCCCGTGCTGGGCGGGATGCGCGCGCACAAGGGCATCGATCTCGCCGCGCCGACCGGCACGCCGGTCTACGCCACCGCCGACGGTGTTATCGGCAAGGCTGAATGGTTTTCGAGCTACGGCCTGTTCGTCCAGATCGCTCACGGCAGCAATCTCGAAACCCGCTACGCCCACATGTCGCGACTGGCTGTTGGCCCGGGCGAGCACGTCCGCAAGGGCGACGTGATCGGCTATGTCGGCTCGACCGGCCGTTCGACCGGCCCGCACCTGCATTATGAAGTCCGCGTTGCGGGCGAAGCGGTCAATCCGATCCCCTACATGGCCGAAACCGGCATGACCGGCGGGATCTCGCTGGCCGCGAAGTAATCCTCGCATAACAGCCCGCTGATAACGGCGGGCACCGGACACTCGGGGAGGGGTGCCGGTAATCGGGCGACGGGCGAAAGTCCGCCGCCCTTTTCGCTTGCCCGGTTGCGAAGCAAAACTAGTCTATTTCGGCAGGAGAGACACATGCATCCGACGATTCACGCCCGGAATCGCCCGGACCGGCCGGCAATCGTCATGGCCGCCAGCGGCAAAACGGTGACGTTCGCCCAGCTTGACGCCGCCGCCGACCGCGTTGCCCAGCTGTTTCGCGCGCATGGCGTGATCCAGGGCGACACCGTGGGCCTGTGGCTCGAAAACCGGCTCGAATATCTCGAGATAGCTTGGGGCAACCAGCGCGCCGGCACTACGCTGGTGCCGATATCGACCCACCTCACGGCGAGCGAAGCCGCCTATATTCTGCAGGACAGCGGCGCCAAGCTGCTGATTAGCTCGGCCCAGTTCGCGCGGCGTCTGGAGGAATTGCGCGCGCTCGCGCCAGAGGTCGAACAATTGCTGTTCGAAGGCGCGCCGGACGCCGCCAGGGCGCTGGCGGCGATGCCGACCGAGCCGATCGCCGGCCAGGCGCCGGGTCTGGCCATGCTCTACAGTTCGGGCACCACCGGGCGGCCCAAGGGGATCAAGCCGGTCAGCCCGCCCGATCCCGACCACATGGCGACCTCCCCGCTGCTGATGCTCGCCGCGCACGCCTTCGGCTGGCCGACCGACGGCAGCGTTGTCTACCTCTCGCCCGGTCCGCTCTACCACGCCGCGCCGTTCCGCTGGACGATGACCGCGCACGCCCTGGGCGCAACGGTGGTGGTAATGGAAAAGTTCGACGCCGAATCCGCGCTCGCCGCGATCGAGCGCTACCAGGTCACCGACAGCCAGTGGGTGCCGACACACTTCGTGCGCATGCTCAAGCTGCCCGAGGAGGTTCGCGCCCGCTACGACCTGGCGACTCACAAGCGCGCGATCCACGCCGCGGCGCCGTGCCCGGTCGACGTCAAGCACGCGATGATCGACTGGTGGGGAGCGATCCTGCTCGAATATTATGCCGGCAGCGAAGGCAACGGGATGACTTTCCTGACCTCGCAGGCCTGGCTCGATCACCCAGGGTCGGTCGGCAGGCCGATCATGGGCGTCCCGCACATCTGCGACACCGAGGGCAACGAGGTGGCGGTGGGCCAGGAGGGCGTGATCTTCTTCGAGAACGAGAACCAGTTCGCCTACCACAACGACCCGGACAAGACCGCCGAAGCGACTCACGCCGAGGGCTGGACCACGCTCGGCGACATCGGCAAGCTCGACGCCGACGGGTTCCTCTACCTGACCGACCGGCGCTCCAACATGATCATCTCGGGCGGGGTCAACATCTACCCGCAGGAAATCGAGAACCTGCTGATCACCCATCCGGCGGTGACCGACGCGGCGGTGATCGGCGCGCCCGATCCCGACATGGGCGAACGCGTGGTGGCGGTGGTCCAGCCGGCCGACATGGCGGCCGCGGGTGAAGGGCTGAAGGCCGAGCTGCTCGACTACCTCGGCGCCCGGCTCGCCCGGTTCAAGTTGCCGCGCGAGATCGATTTTCGTCCCGAGCTCCCGCGTGAGGCCAACGGCAAGCTCTACAAGCGCAAGCTCAAGGACGAGTATCGCGCCCGTACGACGGACCAGGCCGCGCAGGAGGCATAAGCATGGCCACGGCAGCTTCGAACGTCGCGCCCGTCGCGGTCGCCCGCGAGATCATCGACCCTGCGGCCTATGCGCAGTGGGATCACCTGCTGGGCACCTTCGACTGGCTGCGCGAACACATGCCGGTGGCCCGGATCGAGCCGGGCCGCGAAGCGCCGAACCTGTTCCCGCCATTCTGGCTGGTGACCCGCTACGACGACGTGATGCGGGTGTCGAAGGACAACGCGACCTTCCTCAACAACCCGCGCACGGTGGTCTTCAACCTGACCGACGGGATCGAGTTCGCCAGGGCGTTCAGCGGCGGCAGCGAGCACATGGTGGCGAGCCTGGTCACGTTCGATGCGCCGATCCACCTGAAGTATCGCCGGCTGACGCAAGACTGGTTCATGCCCAAGAACCTGCGGACGATCGAGCACGAGGTGCGCGGGATCGCCAGCGCTGCGGTCGACCGTCTGATCAGTGCTGGGCCCGAGGTCGATTTCGTCACGGCGGTCGCCGCGCCCTATCCGCTGCATGTCGTCATGCGGATCCTCGGCGTGCCCGAGGAGGATGAGGCGCGCATGCTCACGCTGACTCAGCAGATGTTCGGCGGACAGGACGAAGACCTCAACCAGTCGGGCATCAAGAACCTGCCGCCCGAAGCGGTCGCCCGGATCATCGCCGGGGCGGTCACGGATTTCGAGGTCTACTTCGCCAAGCTGACCGCCGAGAAGCGCGCCCGTCCCACCGGCGACGTCGCCAGCACGATCGCCAACGCCATGGTCGACGGCGCACCGCTCAACGACCGCGACATGATGGGCTACTACATCATCGTCGCCGCCGCCGGGCATGACACCACCAGCGCCAGCACGGCGGGCGCGATGCTCGCGCTGGCGCAGGACCCGGCGCAATGGGCGCGGGTCAAGGCCGACCGAAGCCTGCTGGCGGGCATCGTCGAGGAAGCGATCCGCTGGACCAGCCCGGTGCAGCACTTCATGCGCACCGCGGCGCACGATACCGAACTCGGCGGGCAGGCCATCAAGGCCGGCGACTGGCTGATGATCAACTACGTCGCCGCCAACCATGATCCCGCGCAGTTCGCCGACCCGCGCAAGTTCGACGCCGCGCGCAGCCCCAACCGTCACCTCGCGTTCGGCGCCGGGGCGCACCAGTGCCTCGGCCTTCACCTCGCGCGGCTGGAGATGCGCATCCTGTTCGAGGAACTGCTCGACCGGATCGACGCGGTCGAGTTGGCGGGGGAGTTCGCGCGCTCGAAGTCGACCTTCGTCGGTGGGCTGAAGACCCTGCCGCTGCGGATCCGAGCGGCGTGATGCGCTCGCTGGTGGTCGTGGCGACCTGGATCCTGGCGGCGTGTTCCAGCACTCCGGCGCCCGGCACGCGCGATATCGTGCTCGCGGTGGACGAGTAGTAGTGCGCCATGGTGTCAGACGCGGACATCGCCGGACTAGCGCGGCTGGCGCATGCCAATCTCAGGATCAATGCGCCGACCGGGCGCGTGTTGTCGAAGGAACAATTCCTCGTCAGCCTAGCCTCGGGCGGAATAGGGGCGGAACGCCTTGAACGCATTGCCGAAGGTGTTTCGATCAGCGGCACGGTCGCGGTGGTCATGGGGCGCGACGTGTTACGCCGACGGTGGCCAGCGAACCCGGCCGGACCTACGGAGCGGTACCGCGTCAGGGCCGCTACACCAAGGTCTATGTGTGGGAACAAAAGCGCTGGCAGTGGCTAGCCCGCCAGGCGCAGGTTATCACTACGCGTTGAGCAGCCGCTCCGCCATCGCCCTTACCTCGTGACCCATGTCCGGGCGTTCCAGCGCCAGCGCCAGGGTCGCCTCGACGAAGCCCAGTTTGCTGCCGCAGTCGAAGCGGCGGCCGGCGAAAGTGACGGCGTGGAACGGCTGGGCGCCGATCATCCGCGCCATCGCGTCGGTCAGCTGGATTTCGCCGCCGGCGCCCTTCTCCTGGGCCTCGAGCACGCGCATGACCTCGGGCTGGAGGATGTAGCGGCCCGAGAGAATCTTGTTCGACGGGGCGTCGGCAACCGCGGGCTTTTCGACCAATCCGGTGACTTCGGTCAGACTGTTCGACACCCTCGCGCCGGGCGCGATAACACCGTAGCTGGAGACCTCCTCGCGCGGGACTTCGAGGACGCTGACGAGGTTGCCGCCGACTTCCTCGTAAGCATCGACCATCTGCGCCATGCAGCCCGGTGTGCCGTGCATCAGTTCGTCAGGAAGGAAAATCGCGAACGGTTCGTCGCCGACAATGGCGCGCGCACACCAGATCGCGTGGCCGAGGCCGAGCGGTTCCTGCTGGCGGACGTAGGCGCAATTGCCCGGACCGAGCCGAGTGGGGCCGAACACCGACAGGTCCTTGCCGCGTTCGGACATGGTTTTTTCGAGCTCGAAAGCGATGTCGAAGTGGTCCTCGATCGCACTCTTGCCGCGGCCGGTGACGAAGATCATCTGCTCGATCCCCGCTTCGCGCGCCTCGTCCACCGCGTACTGGATCAGCGGCCGGTCGACGATCGGCAGCATTTCCTTCGGGATCGCCTTGGTCGCGGGCAGGAAGCGGGTGCCGAGCCCGGCGACGGGAAACACGGCTTTGCGGATGGGTTTGCGGCTGCTCATCGCGCGGCGATAGGCAGCAGCCGGGCCTCACGCAACCGGCGCTTGCGGCGCTTCCGATTCGCGCTAGTGCGAGGCGATGGACAAGATCATCGTCGAGGGCGGCAAGCGTCTCAGTGGGACCATTCCGATCTCGGGCGCCAAGAACGCCGCGCTGACGCTGATTCCCTGCGCGCTGCTGACCGACGAGCCGATGACGCTGAGGAACCTTCCGCGCCTCGCCGACATCGACGGGTTCCAGCACCTGATGAACCAGTTCGGGGTCACCACGGTGATCCAGGGCAACCGGCCGGAAGACTTCGGCCGGGTCATGACGCTGGAAGCGACGCGGATCACCGGGACTGTTGCCCCGTACGACCTGGTGCGCAAGATGCGCGCCTCGATCCTGGTGCTCGGACCGCTGCTGGCGCGGATGGGCGAGGCGATGGTCTCGCTGCCCGGCGGCTGCGCGATCGGCAACCGGCCGATCGACCTGCATTTGAAGGCGCTGGCAGCGTTCGGCGCGGTGATCGAGGTCGCGCAGGGCTACGTCGGCGCTTACGCGCCCGATGGCGGGTTGCCGGGCGGCGACTACGATTTTCCGGTGGTCTCGGTCGGAGCGACCGAGAACGCGTTGATGGCGGCGGTGCTCGCCAGCGGCACCTGCCGCCTGTCGAACGCGGCGCGCGAGCCTGAGATCGTCGATCTGTGCAACCTGCTCGTCGCCATGGGCGCCGAGATCGAGGGCATCGGGACGTCCGACCTGACGATCCACGGGGTCAAGCGGCTGCACGGGGCGACCTACCGGGTCATGCCCGACCGGATCGAGGCGGGATCGTATGCCTGTGCCGCGGCGATCACCGGCGGCGAGGTGCTGCTGGCCGGCGCGCGAGCGGAGGAGATGTCGGCCACGCTCCACGCGCTCAGGAATATCGGCGTGCGCGTCGACAGCGAGAAGGGCGGCGTGCGCGTCGCGGCCGACGGACCCTTGCGCGCGGTCAACCTGTCGACCGCTCCCTATCCAGGGCTGGCGACCGACATGCAGGCGCAGCTGATGGCGCTGCTGACGGTGGCGGAGGGCACCAGCGTGCTCAACGAAACGATCTTCGAGAACCGTTACATGCACGTGCCCGAACTCAATCGCATGGGCGCGCATATCGAAACCTCGGGGCGCACTGCGATCGTCCACGGGGTCCGCCGTTTGACCGGGGCCGAAGTCATGGCGACCGACTTGCGCGCCTCGATGAGCTTGGTCATCGCCGGGCTGGGCGCGGAGGGCCGGACCGAGGTTCGCCGGCTCTACCACCTCGACCGCGGTTACGAGCGGCTGGAAGAGAAGCTCGCGCTGGTCGGCGCCCAAGTCGAGCGCGTGGGCGACGAATAGAGTGGATTTCGCGGGATACGACTCGCCCCATCCGGCGTTAACCCTCCACACTCAGGAGGTCTGCAATGGCACTGCTCAAATTGGCCGCGCTCGGTACGCTCGGCTACATCGGTTACCAGTATTACCAGAAGAATTTTGCCGGGCACCAGGCGTCTCCGGCGTTCGCCGGCGGCGAAGTCGGCCGTAGCAACACTCACCAGGTGCGCGAAGCCGGCCCCGATGCTATGCGGGACGATACCGCGACTGGCTGGGACAAGGCGGACCAGGCCAGCGATGAGAGCTTCCCCGCCAGCGATCCCCCGGCGACCTATTAAAGGAGCAACGGGACTGGACCGCCCATGACGGGGCGAGAGGCGGGCGGACCATCATGGTTCCGCCCGCTTTTCATTGCCCGAACAGGCTGCTAGCGATTGCCGGCACGGGGCGACGCGGCCTCCCGTCAAGCGGACACATCCGCTCAAGCGTCGCGGGTTCTGCGGGCGGGCTTCTCCGGCTGAAGGAGCGCGCATGAATTTTCCCGGCGAATCGGTGCCCCCAAAACCCGCGTTCGCGGACCTCGTCGAAGCCAGCGCCAGGATCGGCTTCCTCAGCTTCGGCGGACCGGCCGGGCAGATCGCGCTGATGCACCGCGAATTTGTCGACGAGCGCAAGTGGGTCGAGGAAGGCGCGTTCCTGCGCGCGCTCAACTTGTGCCACCTGCTGCCGGGCCCCGAGGCGCAGCAGCTCGCCACCTGGATCGGCTGGCGGCTGCACGGCGTGCGCGGCGGGCTGGCGGCAGGGCTGCTGTTCGTGATTCCTGGCGCGGCGGTGATGCTGGGGCTGTCGCTGCTCTACGTCGCCGCCGCCGGACTCGGCTGGTTCGCGGCGCTGTTTCTCGGGATCAAGGCGGCGGTGCTGGCGATCGTCGCGCAGGCGCTGGTGCGCGTTGGCGGGCGGGCGCTCAAGACACCTTTCAAGCTTGCCCTGGCGTTCGTGTCCTTCCTCGCGCTGGCGCTGCTCGACGCGCCATTCCCGCTGGTCATAGGCCTCGCGGCGCTGACCGGCGCGGCGGTGAGCAGGTGGCGGCCCGACTGGCTCGGCGCGCACGGGGCCCCGCCGGCAGAGCCCGGTGAGCCGAGCGGACGCTCGCTCGCGTGGACCACACTCGCCACGATTGCCGTCTGGCTCGGCGTGTGGGCCGCGCCGATGGCGCTGGTCGCGGCGACGCTTGGGACGGGGCATGTCCTGTGGGACGTAGGGGTGTTCTTCTCCAAGCTCGCGGTGGTGACCTTCGGCGGGGCCTATGCGGTGCTTGGCTACATGGCGCAGGAAGCGGTCACGGGGCTTGGCTGGGTAAGCGCGGGCGAGATGGCCGACGGGCTCGGTTTGGCGGAGACTACGCCCGGGCCGCTGATCATGGTCACCCAGTTCGTCGGATTTCTGGCAGGGTATCGCGACGCCGCGCCGCTGACGCCGCTGATGGGGGCGATCGCCGCCGCCGGGCTGACCACCTGGGTCACTTTCGCGCCATGCTTCCTGTGGATCTTCGCCTGCGCCCCGTGGATGGAGCGGCTCGAACGCAGCCCCGCGCTGCAGGCCGCGCTGGCCGCGATCACTGCGGCGGTGGTCGGCGTAATCGCCCAGCTCGCACTGTGGTTCGCTGGGCACGTGCTGTTTACCCGATTCCTGCCGAGCGTACTGCCCGAGCTGGCGAGCTTCGACTGGCGCGCAGGGCTTATCGCCCTCATCGCGGCGTTGATGCTGTTTGGCTTCAAGCGCGGCATCCTGGTGACCTTGGCGATGTGCGGCGGGCTGGGACTAGCGCTCGGCCTCGGATTCGCGTGACACCAGCCACAACCGGATCGCGCCCGCCAGCCCGCACGGGGTGGGCGAGGCGATCCGCTCCTCGTCGATTCGCGCGACCAGCGCATTGACCGGAACCCCCTCGCGCGCGGCGACGGCGCGCAAGCAATCCCAGAACAAAGGCTCGAGGCTGACCGAGGTCTTGTGCCCGGCAATCTCGACCGAGCGTTTGACCGGGGGGTGGTAGCGGGTTGGCATCGACGGGGGCCTTACACCAGCTTGCGGCGGCGCTGTAAGGGGTTGCACCTAGGTTCGCTTGACGCCGAATAGCGCATGCTTCGGCAATGCGAACGCCGTGCAACCCGTAGCAGCCATGTCCGGACGACGAAACGAGGGGCGAGAGCCACGGACGAACGTGTTCGTCCTGGCGACAATCGCTGCCGGCAGCGCCTCGGGACCGGTCAAGATCAGGAACCTCTCGCCCGGCGGAGCCATGGTCGAAGGTGCGGCTCTGCCGCAGGTTGGGGACCGGTTCGAGTTGCGCCGGGGAGCTAGCTGCGTTTGCGGGACAGTCGCCTGGTGCCGCGATGGCCTGGCCGGCTTGGAGTTCGACGGCACGGTGGATGTCGCCGAATGGACGCCGGGAGGTCACGCGGGCCAGAAGCGGGTCGACCAGGTATTCCAGCAGGTCACAGCCGGAGCAGGGGCGGCGCCGGAGGTCCAAATTTTGGTCCCGCAGGAAGACACGTTCGCCGCGCCGCAACTGCGGCGGCTTGCGCGGGCGATCGATGCCCTCGCCGACGATCTTGCCGACGATGCGGCGGTGGTGGCGAAATTCGCGGCCAAGCTACAGACGCTCGATATCGCCTCGCAAGTCCTGCGCAAGCTGGCGGAGCGGGGGAGCTAGGCGGCCGAACGGGTTATTGCGGTCGATCGGGGTTGTTTCGTTCCGCTGCGGGCGCGCACAACAGGTTCAACAGCGGCTCGGGGCGATCGAAGTCTTGCGCCCGGCGATCTCGACCGAACGCTTGACCGCGGGGGTGGTAGGGCGTGGGCATGTGGCGCATCAAGTCACAGGATCGCGACATCTAACCCGGTGGTCAGCCCATCGTTTGCAAAAGTCTTTGGCGTTGCTTCGAACGACTTCGATTGGGTTAACGATGAAGAAGTCCGGCAGCTAAAGGCATTGGCGCGCACTGCGATCGCCGAAGGTCCGAATCTTTTCTGCCGTGTTCTCACTCGGCGACGTCAAAGCCGCCGCCGGGACGTCGAACGGATTGGGGGGAAGGCCCGCCAACCCGCCGGCCGAGCCGGTGGCTGCCGCGTGGCGGCACCGGCGGATAAGCGCGGCTTATCCGCCTGCCACCGTCAGTACATATGTTGCCCACCATTTATCGACATCGTCGAGCCGGTGACGAATCCGCCGTTGTCGCTGGTCAGGAACGCCACCCCGCGCGCGATCTCTTCGGCTTGGCCAAGGCGGCCCACCGGAATCTTGGCGACGATCTTTTCCAGCACCGGCGGCGGCACCGCGGCGACCATGTCGGTGTCGATGTAGCCCGGCGCGATGGCGTTGACGGTCACGCCTTTCTTGGCGCCTTCCTGCGCCAGCGCCTTGGTAAAACCGTGGATGCCGCTCTTGGCCGCGGCGTAGTTTACCTGGCCATATTGCCCCGCCTGGCCGTTGATACTGCCGATATTGACTATCCGCCCCCAGCCGCGTTCGACCATGCCGGGAAAACACGCCTTGGCCATGTTGAAGCAACCGCCGAGGTTGATCCGCATGACATCGTGCCAGTCGTCGTAGTTCATCCGAGCCAGCGTGCCGTCGCGGGTGATCCCGGCGTTGTTGACCACGATGTCGATGGGCCCGACTTCCTCGGTCACCTGCGCGCAACCGGCGAGGCACGCTTCGTGGTCGCCCACGTCCCAACGATAGACCTTGATCCCGTGTTTGTCGGCGAAAGCCTTCGCCTTGACGTCGTTGCCGGCATAGTTGGCGACGACGGTGCGCCCCTGTTCCTTCAATGCGAGGCTGATCGCCTCGCCGATGCCCCGGGTGCCCCCGGTGACGATTGCCACGCGCGCCATTTACAGCTCCTCTAGCCATTGGGAGGTCTTGCGCCTCTCGCGTTCTGCCTAGGCGAAGCCGCGCGACTGGCAAAGAAAAACCCCGCCGAAGCGGAGCTCGGCTCGGGTTTTCCGTAGCGTCAGAAGCGGAACTGAGTGCCCACGTAAACCGCCTGGTCGTCGCGCACCGCGTCGGTCAGCGGGGCGAGGCGGTCACGATCCTGGCTGAGGCGCACGCCGGCGGTCACGTTTAGGTTGCGCGACAGGCGATAGCCCGCGCCCAGGTCGACCGCCTGTTCGCCCGCGCCCTCGAGTGTCCGGGGACTGCGGCCGGTACGAGTGTCGGCTTCGAGTGCGATGCGCGGCTGCAGCCGGCCCGGCGTCTCCTTGACCCCGCCCTGTGGGCGGTAGCTGGCCAGATCGAGCATCTCGATCTTCTTGAGCTCGGGCGCAGGAACTGCCGTGCTCGTGGCGGGCTTGGCGAAGCTCTGGTACCCGCGCGAGATGCCCAGATTGTAGCGCGCCGTGGCCAGCGTCGCGAGCGACGGGCCGGCGCCGGACTCGCCCCCACCCAATCCAGAACGGGCGGCGGCAATCGCGCTGCGGACCGAAATCGCCTGCGCCTGGTCGGCGTCGATGCGGATTGCAACGGTCACCGTGCGGTCCGAATCGCGCGACGTGCCCGCAGGGGTGAAGCGCATCGTCTGGCCGCGCGCGGCGATCCGGGCGGCGACCCGGCGCGAAATCGCCGGATCGACATTCGCCGGAGTGAAGGGGACGATCGCGCCCGCCGGGGGAATTGCCGCGCCGACCGCGGTCACCGCGAGCCCGGCGGTGGGAATCGCGCCTAGCATGACGAAGGCGGCGATCACCGCGGGAGCGACAATCTCCCGGACTTTCGCCTTACCGGCCATGATGCGTGCGCGTGCCACCTGTAGACGCTCCTCGATCCTTCCCCGTGGATCAGACTTGGTAAGCGATAGAGCCTCAAAGGCCTTAACGCCCGATGAGCGATCCGGTTTCACCCGCAACCGACTCACTCCCACTGGTTGTGCGGGAGATGAATGCTAGAATTATGACAATGGCTTGACCAGCTTTTCCACAGCCGGCCGCACGAGAGCCGGCGAGTGTTGCAATCGCCCCACAATCACCGCGCGGCACGGATTAAGCACGGGTTCACCGCCTGCCGCCACTTGGTGGGGCCGCGCGATAGCCTTGCCCGCGCTGCCCGGGCGCTCTAGAGGCGCTCAACGACGCTCTTGAGGATGTTTCCACGAACATGACCGCCACTTCGCGCACCATCCGCCTCACATTCGCTGTCGCCGTGACCGCCGCGCTCGCTGGCTGCGGAGGCGGCAGGGAGCGGCCCCGGGCCGACCTCGCGGCCAGCCAGGTGACCACGATCGGCGTCAACGCCTATCTCTGGCGCGCCGCGCTTGAGACGGTCAGCTTCGCGCCGCTGCTCCAGTCCGACAGCAATGGCGGGGTGATCGTCACCGACTGGTACGCCAATCCCCGCAATCCGGGCGAGCGGGTCAAGATGACCGTCTCGATCCTCGACCGCGACTTGCGCGCCGACGCGGTGCGCGTCGCCGCCAGCCGGCAGGTGTCGCAGGGCGGACAGTGGGTCGATGCGCCGGTCCAGGCCGCTACCGTGCAGCGGCTCGAGGACATCATCCTCACCAAGGCGCGCGACTTGCGCCGCCAGGCGATCGCGGGCTGATTTGGCCCCAGGCGGCCTGCAAAGCACGACCGTCTGCGCTTCTGGTGCTCACGACCCGATAGGTCGCTGCTCGCCGGTTCTCGACGACCGCACTTTTCGGCTCACCTGAAGCCAAATCACCTCTATTCAGGATGTCATGAGCGAAATCCGCTTCGATCCCGCCACCGCCGATGCGAAATGGCAGCGCGCGTGGGACGACGCGCAGACTTTCCGCGCCGATAGCGGCAGCGCGAAGCCCAAGAGCTTCGTGCTCGAGATGTTTCCTTACCCCTCCGGGCGCATCCATGTCGGCCATGTTCGCAACTACACGATGGGCGACGTGCTGGCGCGCTACAAGCGGATGACCGGGCACGAGGTGCTCCACCCGATGGGGTGGGACGCGTTCGGCATGCCGGCGGAGAACGCCGCGATGGCACAGGGCGTCCATCCGGGCGGCTGGACCCGCGCCAACATCGCGCACATGAAATCGCAGCTCAGGCGGCTCGGCTTCGCGCTCGACTGGTCCAGAGAGTTCGCCACCTGCGACCCTGAATATTACGGGCACGAGCAGGCGCTGTTTCTCAAGCTCTACGAAGCGGGCCTCGTCTATCGCAAGGAAAGCGAGGTCAACTGGGACCCGGTCGACATGACCGTGCTCGCCAACGAACAGGTGATCGACGGACGGGGCTGGCGCTCGGGCGCGGTGGTCGAACGGCGCAAGCTCAGCCAGTGGTTCCTCAAGATTACCCAGTTCGCCGAAGAACTACTGGATGGGTTCGCCGAACTCGACCAGTGGCCCGACAAAGTGCGGCTGATGCAGGAGAACTGGATCGGCAAATCGACCGGGCTCGAGTTCGCTTTCCACCTGTCGGACGGGGATCGACTGCCGGTCTACACCACCCGGCCCGACACGATCTTCGGCGCGACGTTCGTCGGGGTCGCTCCGGACCATCCGCTGGCGCAAGGCGCCGCCGCACAAAACTGCGATGCGGCCAAGTTCATCGAGGCGTGCAAGCGCGGCGGGACCACCGCGGCCGAGCTCGAGACCGCCGAGAAGCTGGGGTTCGACACCGGCGTGGGCGCGGCCCACCCGTTCACCGGGGTCCACCTGCCGGTGTTCATCGCCAATTTCGTGCTGATGGACTACGGCACCGGCGCGATCATGGGGGTGCCGGGGCACGACCAGCGCGACTTCGAATTCGCCACCAAATACGGGCTGCCGATTCCGCGCGTGGTCGCTTCGAGCGTCGCTGAAGCGAACAAGCCGTTCGCCGGCGTGGCGGAGTCAGGCGAAGGCGTGGTGGTCAACTCGGACTTCCTCGACGGAATGCGCGTCGAGGATGCCAAGCGCGAGGTGATCCGCAGGCTCGAAGCCGAAGGCATCGGAGAGGGCAAGACCGTCTGGCGGCTGCGCGACTGGGGTGTTTCGCGCCAACGGTATTGGGGCACGCCGATCCCGTTCATCCACTGCGCGGCGTGCGGCATCGTGCCAGTGCCCACGGACCGGCTGCCGGTAGTCCTGCCCGAAGACGTCGATTTCCAGACGCCCGGCAACCCGCTCGAGCGGCATCCGACCTGGAAGCATGTCGAATGCCCCCGTTGCGCAGCTCCGGCGATCCGCGAAACCGACACGCTCGACACGTTCGTCAATTCAAGCTGGTATTTCCTGCGCTTCGCCAGCCAGCCGGCGGACAAGGCGTTCGACCGCGCCGAAGTCGACGCCTGGCTGCCGGTCGAACAGTACATCGGCGGCATCGAGCACGCGATCCTGCACCTGCTCTACGCCCGTTTCTGGACCCGCGCGCTGCAGCACATCGGCCTCATTGGTTTCGCCGAGCCATTCGCCAGCCTGTTCACGCAAGGCATGGTGACGCACGAGACTTACCAGAGCACCGGCAACGATCCGCGCTGGCTCGCGCCTGAGGACGTCGAGCGGCGCGGCGACACGATGGTGGAAAAGGCTACCGGCCTACCGGTCGAAATCGGCCGCGTGGTCAAAATGTCGAAGTCAAAAAAGAACGTCGTCGATCCCGATGCGATGGTCGACCGTTACGGGGCCGATGCGGTGCGCTGGTTTATGCTCAGCGACAGCCCGCCCGAGCGCGATCTGCCGTGGTCCGAGGCCGGGATCGAGGGCTGCTGGCGGTTCGTCCAGCGGTTATGGCGGTTGATCTCGGCCGCCAATGACGGTGCGTCCGGCGCGGACCGCGCGCTTGATCGCAAGCTCCACCAGACGATCGCCGCTGTAGGCCAGGACATCGAGGCGCTTGGCTTCAACAAGGCGGTCGCGCGGATCTATGAACTCACCAGCGCGGTCGAGAAGGCCGCGCCGTCGGCCAGCCGCAACCAGGCGATCGCCGGGCTGATCCGCCTCGCAGCGCCGATGATGCCGCATCTAGCCGAGGAAGCCTGGGCGCGCCGCGGCGGCGCAGGACTGGTCGCCGACGCGGCTTGGCCCGCGATCGACCCGGCCTTGCTGGTCGAAGACGAGGTGACCGTCGCGGTGCAGGTCAAGGGCAAGCTGCGCGACACGCTGACCGTCGCCAGGGGCCTGCCGAATGACGAGCTCGAGGCGCTTGCGCTCGCTTCGGAGAAAGTCCAGCGTTCGCTCGATGGGGCTCAGGTGCGCAAGGTGATCGTGGTGCCCGACAGGCTGGTGAATATCGTCGCATGAAGGGGCTCGTTTTTCTCTCTCTCGCACTGCTGCTGAGCGGCTGCGGCCTGCAACCGATGTACGCCGGCGGCGGCAGCGGCGCGGTGGCGCGCGGGCTGGCCGCGGTCGAAGTGCCGGCGATCGAAGGGCAGGCGGGCTGGCTGGTGCGCAACGCGCTGGTCGATCGGCTCGGCGCCGCGGGGACCAGCGGCGCGCGCTACCGGCTCGACGTGCGGCTCGACGACAAGCTCGAAGGACTAGGCGTGCTCAGCGACGACACGACGGGGCGCGAACGGCGCACGCTGCGCGCCCGGTATCAGTTGGTCGATCTCGCGGACGGGAATATTCTGGTCGACGCCACCGCCGGGTCGGACGCCGGGATCGATGTCGTGTCGAGCGAGTACGCCACTATCGCAGCGGAGCAGACCGCGCTGGAAAACCTCTCGCGCGAAGTGGCCTCGCAGATCGCCACCCGGCTCGCGCTGGTGCTGCGCGAGCGGCCGTGACCGGCTGCTGATGAAGGCCACGCAGAAGGATTTCCTCGCCGCCGCGCCGCGCGCCGCGCGGCAGTGCCGGGTGTTTTTCTTCTGCGGCCCCGACGAAGCAGGTGCGGCCGCCGCCGCGCAGCGGATCGCCGCCATGCTCGAAGAACCCGGCGAGCGGGTCGAACTGGCGGGCGCCGACTTGCGCCGCGATCCGGTGCTGCTGGCCGACGAGGCGCGCCAGGCCTCGCTGTTCGCCGGCGCCCGGCACATCGTGGTGCGGGCGAGCGGTGACGAGGCGCACGACGCGCTCGCGAACCACCTCGCGGCGATCGATGCCGGCGAGGGCGAAGCATGTCCGGTGCTGATCGTCGCAACTTCCGCAACCGACAAAGCGCGCACCGCCAAGCTGCTCGAGAAGCGCGGCGACGCGCTGGTGGCGATGTTCTGGCCCCCGGAACCCGCCCAGGTGCGCGACTCGGTTCGCACGATGGGCGACGAACTCGGGCTCAAGCTGTCGGGCGAGATGGCCGAACGGATCGCGCGCGCCGCGGGACTCGACGTGCGCCTCGCCCAATCCGAAGTCGCGAAGCTGGCGATCTATCTCGATGCGCACCCCTCCGCCCCGGTCGCGCCCGACGCCGAGGCGCTCGATGCGATCGGTGCGCGGACCGAGGACGACGGGTTCATGCCGCTGGTCAACGCGGTCCTCTCGGGCCGGACCCAGCGATTGTCGGGCGAGCTCCACCGGATGCGCGAACTGTCGCTCAATCCGGTCGGCGTGGTGCTCGCCATCGAGCGCCGGGTGGCGCAGCTGGCGCAGCTCAACGCCCGGCTGGCGTCCGGCGCCGACGCGCGCGCTTTCGTCGACGGGGAAGCCCGGGCACGGCGGGTGTTTTTCAAGGACGGCAAGGACGTGGCCGATCAGCTGGCTATCTGGCGCGGCCCGAAGATGGGCAGGCTGGTCGCGCGGCTGGTCGCGCTCCACCGCGAACTGCTCGCCAACAGCCCCGCCAGCGAAACCCTGCTGGCGCAGACGCTGGCGCAGATGACCCGCGCGGCGCGCGGCTAGTGCTAATTTGACACCGACGCCGGATAGACCCTTTCGCAGCGCACCATTTTACTGATATTCGCAACCGCAGTGGGGGACGCGCGTAAAAATCGGAATCGGCTCCCCGAACCCTTGGATCGCGGAACATCACGATGAATGCGCCGATAACTGCCGGAACCGCCGCCAAGGCGACCCGCGCGCTCGCGCCTTCGCTCGAGCGCCGGCGGCTGCGCATCTATCTGGCGCTAGTGATGCTCGACGTGGTCCTGATCCTCGCCGGGTTCAACCTGGTCGGGCTGCTCTACCTCGACTACCGGCCATTTCAATTCGCGCTGCTGCAGGCGCAGCTGCTCCTGCCGCTCTACCTGACGCTAGCGCTCTACCAGCGGGTGTACTCGATTCCGGCACTGGAGGATTCGCGCTTCGCGTTGCGCCGCGCGCTCGGCGCGCTGGCGCTGGCCGCCGCCCTGCTGCTGTTCGTCACCTTCTACACCAAGAGCACGGCGGATTTTTCGCGCGTGATCTTCACCGGCGGCTTCATCGCCAGCGCCGTGCTGATCGGCGGTAGCCGCTGGTCGATCGGCCACTGGATCGGCCGATCATGGGGTCCGAGCGTGATCAACCTGCTCTACATCGATGCCGGCGGGCCGCAGGTTCCGCTGCGCAACGCGATCCGTCTCGATGCCGAGGAGCAGGGGCTAGTGCCCGACATCGACGATCCCAAGGCGCTCGACCGGGTCGGGCGGTTCCTGGCCAACATGGACCGGGTGGTGGTCAGTTGTCCGTTCGACCGGCGCGCCGAGTGGGCGCAGGTCCTGCGAGCGGCGGGGGTCTGCGGCGAACTGGTGTCCGACCGGTTGAGCGAACTGCAGCCGATCGCGCTGACGGTGGAGGACGGCTGACATGCGCTGGTCGTCTCGACCGGGCCGCTCGGCCTGCGCCAGCGGCTGATGAAGCGGGCGTTCGACGTGGCGCTGTCGGTCGTGGGCCTCGTGATCCTGTTGCCCCTGTTCGTGCTGGTGGCGCTGGCGATCAAGCTGGAGGACCGCGGCCCGGCATTGTTTATCCAGCAGCGCCTCGGGCACGGCAACCGCTTCTTCGACGTGCTCAAGTTCCGCTCGATGAAGATCGAGCGCAGCGATAACGCGGGCGCGCGCTCGGCCTCGCGAGACGACGACCGCGTCACCCGCGTCGGCCGGCTCATCCGCCGCACCAGCATCGACGAGCTGCCGCAACTGGTGAACGTGCTGCGCGGCGACATGAGCATGGTCGGGCCGCGCCCGCACGCGCCGGGCTCGCAGGCCGGCGACAAGCTGTTTTGGCGGATCGACCAGGCTTATTGGCGTCGCCATTCGCTGAAACCCGGGCTGACGGGCCTGGCGCAGATCCGCGGCTTTCGCGGCGCGACCGACGAGGAAGCCGATCTGCAGAACCGGCTGGATGCCGACCTCGAGTACATCCGCGGGTGGAGCCCGTGGGGCGATGCGATGATCGTGTTGAAGACGCTCGGCGTGCTGGTCCACCGCCGCGCGTTCTAGCGCCCACCAATTCTCGGGCCTCAGTTTCCCTGGGGAACGCTGAACGATCCGCTGACCCGCCCGCTGCCGTTGCTCTTCACCGCGCCGGTGACCGACGACGATCCGCTGGCGCTGCCATCGACGCTCGACACCCCGCTCTTGAGGTCGATCACCAGCCGTCCGCCGTTGAGCGTATCGCCGCCGCGGTTCAGTTTGACGTTGCCCGCCATGGTGATCACCCGGCGGTTAAAGTCATATACCGCGACTTCACCCGATGCGCGCTCGCTGCCGCGAGTCACCGTCACCCCGCCGGTCGCCATGATCCGCTGGATCTTGAGGCTGCCGGCGTCGGTGTAGCTGACCAGCGTGCGCGCCGCCTGGAGCCGCAGGCCGGCCTGGGTAATGTCCACCCCGCCCGACAGCACCACGCGGTTCTGCCGGTCCTGCAGCTCGATGCGGTCGGCCGCGTAGTTGACCGGCGCGTTCGAGTTGTGCCCGGCGACCTGCGCGGCGGCCTGGATGCCGGCCAGCGCGGCGAGCGTGAGGGTGAAGCCGGCGATGCCCCAGCGGGCGGCGGTTTTGGAGTGAGCGGTCATCAGGGCATCCTCAGCTTGCCGGGGATCATGCGCAGGCGCGCGTTGCCGTCGAGCGCGACGGTGCGCGCCTCGAGGTCGGCCTGCAGGCTGTTGGCGGAAAACGTGCCGGCGGGAATCGCGCCTGAAACCCCGCCGCTGCCGACCAGCGTCTTGGCCGGCAAATCGACGGTTACCCCGCGCGCGGTCATGCGATAGCCGTCGGCCGCCGTGACCTCGACCCCCTCGGGTACGCTGACGATTTCGTCGCGGATGTCGTACCGGCCGGCTGCCGCGCGCACGCTGGCGGGGCCGTCGTCGAGCAGGATGCGCGCGACCAGCTCCTGCATTCGCACGATCCCCTCGATCCCCGACCGCTGGACCGCCTCGCCCGCGGTAAGCGAAAACGGCCGCCCTTGCGCGTCGGAACCACGGTACATCGCGTTGTCGACGCGCAGCCGGTCGTTGACCACCGCCACTTTGGTCCGGTCGAGCAGGAAGCTGATCTCGCCGCGCGGGCTCAAGGGGGTCACCAGCATCAGCGCGGCGATCACCCCGATGCCCATCGGCAGCACCTTGGCGAGCAAGGAGATCAGGCGGTCGTGCGCCCCGCCCGGCGCGGCGAAGCGCTGCCGCGCGCCGCGCAGCTCCTTGGCCTGCTGGGTTTCGATGCGCTCGTGACTCACCATGGGATAGCTAAACGCGTGTCCGCCTCAATCGTGGCTGAATATATCGCGGTCGGCCCAACCGGCGAGGTCGAGGCGGGCGCGGGTCGGCAGGAAATCGAAGCACGCCTGGGCGATCTCCATCCGCCCCTCGCGGTCCAGCCGGGTGCTCAGCACCTCCTGCAGGCGGTGGAGGTAGCGCACGTCGGATGCAGCGTATTCGCGCTGCGCCTCATTGAGGTCGGGCCCGCCCCAGTCCGACAGCTGCTGCTGCTTCGACAGGTCCGCCGCGAGCAGTTCGGACACCAGATTCTTGAGCCCGTGGCGGTCGGTGTAGGTCCGGGTCAGCTTGCTGGCGATCTTGGTGCAGAACACGGGCGTCGCCATAACGCCGAGATAATGCTCGATCGCCGCTAGGTCGAACCGCGCGTAGTGATAGAGCTTCACCCGGTTCCCGTCGCCGAGCAGCGCCTTCAATCGCGGGGCGTCGTAGGCGCTGCCGGGGCCGAACCGCACCAGGTGCTCATCGCCGTGGCCGTCGGACAATTGGACCAGACACAGCCGGTCGCGGTGAGTGATCAGGCCCATCGTCTCGGTATCGACCGCGATCGGGCCGTCGGCGAACGTCAGCCCTTCGGGCAGGTCTTCTTCGTGGAAATGGACTGTCATGTCGGCTGCGCCTTAGGCCGATCGGGGATTGAGGGAAAGGGGCGCTGGCGGGGCGGGGCAGGCGGGCGTAGCGATGCCGCGATGGGCAGTGAAGCAATCCCCGCAAGCTGGCGCGCGGTGCTCGAACCGGTGCTCGGCGCGCCCGGGGCGCGGCGGCTGGGCGGTTGGCTGGCGCACGAGGAGGCCGCCGGCAAAGCCGTCTATCCGCCGCGCGGTAGCCGGTTGCGGGCGCTCGAGCTGACCCCGCTTGATACGGTGCGCGTGGTGATCCTCGGGCAAGACCCGTACCACGGCCCGGGCCAGGCGATGGGGCTGTGCTTCGCGGTGCCCGATGGCTGCCCGGTGCCGCCGAGCCTGGCCAACATCTACAAGGAGCTCGCCGCCGACTGCGGCGTGCCGCGCCCCGCGCACGGCGACCTCAGCGGCTGGGCGCGGCAGGGGGTGCTGCTGCTCAACACCAGCCTGACGGTCGAGGCGGGCAAGGCCGGCAGCCACGCCGGGCGCGGGTGGGAGGCGATTACCGACGCATGCGTCGCCGCGGTCGCCGACCGGCCTGAGCCGAGCGTGTTCATCCTGTGGGGCAGCCATGCCCAGGCCAAGGCGGCGCGGATTGCCGCGCTCGGAGATGGCACGCGGCACCTCGTGATCAAGAGCCCGCACCCCAGCCCGCTTTCGGCCCACCGCGGATTCTTCGGCAGCAAGCCGTTCAGCCGGGCGAATGCCTTTCTCGAAGCGAACGGGCGGGGCGCGATCGACTGGCGGGTGTGAGGACGCGGCTGTTGGACTTGGCACACTTGGCACACTGTCCAAGCGAAAGAAGCGGCTCTGTTGGCAAACACTCGCAACGGCCCCTGACGGCCGGTATCCTTTCACGAAACTAGCGGGGTCCGGGGTCATCCCGCAGACTAGACCACATCGCGCGGCGTGTAGGAAAACGGTTTGGTCAGACGAAGCGCTGGTCAGGCAGCGCGTTTCAAACGCTGGTGAAGATAATTCTCGTCAAAACCCGCGATGGCGGCCATTTGGACGATATCGACAATAACGAGCATTCGGGCGCTCTTGGCCATCGTCCCGCACAGCCGCAGTTGGCGCAGGACGCGGTTTACGTGAACCGGGGTCAATCCCAGCGCGTCGGCCAGCACGATCTGACTAATCGGCAGTTCGCAGCGCCCGGCATCCACCACACCCATACTCCGTGCGCGGACATAGAGTTCGCACAGCAGGTGCGCGACCCGCTGGACGCTGCTGCGCCGGCCCATGCACACGATCCATGCCCGCAACACACCTTCATCGACCAATTGCGTACGCCAGAACGCGCGGGTGATGGCCGGGCGCGTTTCGATCAGTTTCTCCATCTTGGCGCGGTCGATCGTCGCAACGCGAGCGGGCGTTAGCGTTGCGATGCTGTGATCCATCTCGTCGAGCACCGCGACATGCATGTCGCAAAAGTCGCCGGGCATCAGGAAGGCGGTGATCTGACGGCCCCCTTCGGGCAGCAGTTTATAGCGACACGCCCAGCCTTCGAGCATGACGAACACCGATACCGGCTTGTCGCCTTCACGGATGAGATCGTAGCGCGCTGGGACATCGCGCTGCATCGCGCACGCCGCCGTCAGCAGGCGCGTGTCTTCCTCGGTCAATGACACGTAACCGCGAAGTTTTTCGACAAACGCATTCGACATCGCGGTCTCCGACCTACATATCCAGTCTAGGACATCCGGAATCGCGCCAATCTTGATTCTTGTTATGATCGTGGCGGCCCAAGCGCGATAGTAACACCAAATCGTCCGCAAACCAACTCAGGCGCGGTCGGCCGAGAGCACGTTACGCTCCCGCCTGATATTCCAAGGCGGACCCATGACTTCCATTGAACTAAACGGCGGCGGTATTGCTCCGACCCCCTTGCTTGAAGAGCCCGACGCGCACGGCCAAGCCGCGCTGTTGTTGGCGGAGAGTACTCTGCACACGCTGATCGAAGCCGGCGTCCTGACCAACCGAGAGGCGATCATGGCGGTGCAATCCGCTGCTGAGGTAAAAATCGAGGTCGCGGCGGTTACGGGGGAATCGCGCGGCAGGATGCAGGAATCGCTGGATCTGCTTTCGCGGATTGAGGCCAGTATAAAAACTGACAGCGCGATACACGCAGCCTGACTTCGCGACCGGTTCCGACGATGCCAGCCTCGGGCGAATTCGCCCCGCGCGACTTTGATCGTGATCAAGGTCACCGGCCGCGGCGGCGCCTATACCTCGCGTTGGGCAGGGAGTGAGTCGATGTCGCTACATGATCCAAACGTGAGTCCGACGAACCTCGCACCGACCGGTGCTGATCAAACGCCGTCACTGATCGAGTTGTTCAGCGCAAGATCGCCACACCATATTCTCGCCAGCCCACCGGTCGTGGAGGCGGATCAGGCGATGTGGGATACTGATTCGGTCCATCGCATCAATAACTTGGTGCAGCTTTTCCACGAGCTTCCCCGCGCCGCGGCGCGACTTCCCGGCCAACGCAATCCAGCCGAGATCGCCCGCCAGGCCGCTGCGCTGGCGGAAGCCTATGCTGAACTGGGGAAAAGCGGCAGATCGGATGGAGCAGTACCTTGCACCCGGTTGCTACGCCAGATCGTCGTCGGGCTGATCTCGCTGTTCGAACCAAGCCCTGGGACGATCTCGCTGACGTTTGCCAGCGACGAGCTATCGCTCAGCCATGATCGCCGCCGGGCGTTGGTTCTGATCGCCAGCGAGCTGATCATTAATGCCTTGAAGTATGCCTTCCCGACGGGCGGAGGTGGCAAGATCGGCGTGTCGCTGACCGTGGCGGAAAATTGGGTCGAGCTCGTCGTCGACGACAACGGAGTCGGACTTACAGCCTTTGAACTACCGGGTCGCGGCGTGCCGTTGATCGACGCATTGTGCGCAAAGCTCGATGCGACCCTGGAGCGCGCCAGTCCCAAGCGAGGCTTGCGGATCAGCCTCAACTTTCGCGTAATTGAACGTTCTTCCGCACCGCGGACGGCGGCGATTTTCTAGAGATATACGCCGAAGGCGGACGGTGTAGTTTCGGCCCAGTACCAGCCATGCGCGGGATGACGGGCGAAAGTCCGCTTTCAATCCACTTAGAACATTAGCGTTGGAATGCGTAAATCTTCTCAGCGCGCAGCCAGTGCCTACCGCGGCAACTCGCTGACCCCCATCAGCGCCTCATCGACCGCGCGCGCCGCTTGCCGGCCCTCTCGAATCGCCCAGACGACCAGGCTCTGCCCCCGGCGCATGTCGCCGCAGGTGAATACGCCGGCCTCGCTGGTGGCGTAGGATAGCGTATCGGCCGCGACGTTGCCGCGCGCATCAAGCGCGACGGCGGTCTGTTCGATCAGCCCGGCGGTGCGCGGGCCGGTGAAGCCCATCGCCAGCAGGATCAGGTCGGCGGGGATGGTGAAGTCGCTGCCGGGCACTTCTTCCATCGCTCCGCCGCGCCATTCGACGCGGACGCATTCGAGCCCCGTAACCGCGCCGCCTTCGCCCGCAACGCGCTTGGTCAGCACCGCCCAGTCGCGCTCCGCGCCTTCCTGATGGCTCGACGAGGTGCGCATCTTCAACGGCCAGTGCGGCCAGGTTGCCGCCTTGTCCTCGCGCTCTGGCGGGCGCGGCATGATTTCGAGCTGGACGACGCTTGCCGCGCCCTGGCGATTTGAAGTGCCGACGCAGTCGCTGCCCGTGTCGCCGCCGCCGATCACCACCACCCGCTTGCCGCTCGCCACCAGACTGCCGCGTGGCGCGGCGCGGACTTCGTCGTCGCCGGCGTTGCGCTTGTTCTGCTGGGTCAGGAATTCCATCGCCAGCCGCACGCCGGGCAGTTCCGCGCCGGGGATGAGCAATTGGCGCGGTTCTTCCGCCCCGCCCGCCAGCACCACCGCGTCGAAGTTCTCCTTGAGGCTGGCGAACGACACGTCGACCCCGACCTCGGTGCTGGTCTTGAAGGTCACCCCTTCGGCTTCCATCTGCACCGCCCGCCGGTTGACGAGGTGCTTTTCCATCTTGAAGTCGGGGATACCGTAGCGCAGCAGCCCGCCGACCCGGTCGGCCTTCTCGAACACCGTCACCGAATGGCCGACGCGCGCCAGTTGCTGCGCGCAGGCGAGGCCGGCGGGGCCGCTGCCGACGACCGCGACGCGCTTGCCGGTGCGCTGGGCGGGTGGTTCGGGCACGATCCAGCCTTCGCGCCAGCCACGATCGACGATCGCGCATTCGATCGATTTGATCGTCACCGGCGCGTCGATCAGGTTCAAAGTGCACGCCGCCTCGCACGGGGCGGGGCAGATGCGGCCGGTGAATTCGGGGAAGTTATTGGTCGAATGAAGCGCGCCCAGCGCGCTGCGCCAGTCGGCGTCGTAGACCAGGTGGTTCCAGTCGGGGATCAGGTTGTTGACTGGGCAACCGCTATGGCAAAACGGAATGCCGCAATCCATGCACCGCGCCGCCTGCAGCTTGAGGTCGGGCTCGGCGGGCGGAAGCACGAACTCCTTGTAGTGGCGCACGCGTTCCTTGGGGTCCGCGTAGCCGGGGTCCTTGCGATCCTGCTCGAGGAAGCCGGTGTGCTTGCCCATCTATTGAACGCCAAAATCAAAGGTCGTCATCCCCGCGCAGGGAACCCATCGAAGTAATACTTCGATGGGGCCCAATGCGGGGACCCAGCTCGTGCCGCCGGAGATGGGTTCCCGCCTTCGCGGGAATGACGGGGTGAGTGTCATGAGAGACATATTCACTCCGCGGCCACGGTTTCAGCTTCGAGCCGCTCGGCCTCGAGCTGGCGCAGCGCGTTGGCGTAGTCGGTCGGCATGACCTTGACGAAGCGGGTCAGCGCGGCGTCCCACTGGTCGAGAATTTCGGCCGCCTTGGCGCTGCCGGTGTGGAGCTTGTGGCGTTCGACCAGCACGCGCAGCCGCTCGGCATCGTGGCGCAGCATGTCGCCCATTCCGGCGTCGTCGACGTTGCGCGCGCGCTGCAAGGGACGCCCGATCCCGTCGTCCTGGTCACGCTCTGCCGAGACTGGCGACAGCTCGACTTGCGCGGTGTTGCACAGCCGCTCGAACGAGCCGTCCTCGTCGTAGACGTAGGCCACCCCGCCGCTCATCCCGGCGGCGAAGTTGCGCCCGGTCTTGCCCAGCACCACCACCGCGCCGCCAGTCATGTATTCGCAGCCATGGTCGCCGCAGCCTTCGACCACCGCCACGGCGCCCGAATTGCGCACCGCGAAGCGCTCACCGGCCACTCCGCCCAAGTACGCCTCGCCGGCGATCGCGCCGTAGAGCACGGTGTTGCCGACGATGATGTTGGCGCGCGGGTCACGGCCGGTGCCTTCGGGCTGGCGGACGACGATGCGGCCACCCGACAGCCCTTTGCCGACATAGTCGTTGGCGTCGCCGGTCAGCCGCAGCGTGACCCCGTGCGCCAGCCAGGCGCCGAAGCTTTGCCCGGCGACCCCGGTGAATTCAATGCGGATGGTTTCGGGAGCGAGGCCCCCGTGACCGTACTTCCGCGCGATTTCGCCCGACAGCATCGCGCCGGCGGTGCGGTTGCCGTTGCCGATCGTGCGTTCGAGCTGGACCGGCTCGCCGCGCTCGAGCGCGGCTTCGCAGGCCTCGATCAGATCGATGTCCATCGCGCCTTCCAGTGCGTGATCCTGGGCTTGCGAGTGATGCAGCGTGTGGCCCTCGACCGGAGCCACGCGGTGGAGCAACCGCGACAAGTCGATGCCGTGCGCCTTCCAGTGGCGCGTGGCCCGGCCCATGTCGATCCGGTCGACCCGGCCGACCATCTCCTCGACCGTGGCAAAGCCCATCTCGGCCATGATCGCGCGCAGTTCCTCGGCGACGAAGAAGAAGTAGTTGATCACGTGTTCGGGCGTGCCGGTGAAGCGCTTCCTCAGCACCGGGTCCTGCGTCGCCACGCCGACCGGACAGGTGTTGAGGTGGCACTTGCGCATCATGATGCAGCCCGCCGCGATCAGCGGGGCGGTGGCGAAACCGAACTCGTCCGCGCCGAGCAGCGCGCCGATGGCGACGTCGCGCCCGGTGCGCAGGCCGCCGTCGACCTGCACCGCGATGCGGCTGCGCAAATCGTTGAGCAGCAGCGTCTGCTGGGTTTCGGCGAGGCCGATTTCCCATGGGCTACCGGCGTGGGTCAGGCTGGTCAGCGGCGAAGCGCCGGTGCCGCCTTCGTAGCCCGAGATCGTGACGTGGTCGGCCTTGCACTTGGCGACGCCCGCGGCGACCGTGCCGACCCCGACCTCCGCGACCAGCTTGACCGAAATGCGCGCCTGCCGGTTGACGTTTTTCAGGTCGTGGATCAGCTGCGCCAGGTCCTCGATCGAATAGATGTCATGGTGCGGCGGCGGGCTGATCAGGCCGACGCCGGGGGTCGAGTGGCGGACCTTGCCGATGGTCTTGTCGACCTTGTGCCCGGGCAACTGGCCGCCCTCACCGGGCTTGGCGCCTTGCGCCATCTTGATCTGGATATCGTCGGCATTGACCAGGTATTCGGTGGTCACCCCGAAGCGCCCGCTGGCGACCTGCTTGATCTTCGATCGCATCGTGTCGCCGCCCGGCAGGGGCACGAAGCGGTCGGGCTCCTCGCCGCCTTCGCCGGTGTTCGAGCGCGCGCCGATGCGGTTCATGGCGATGGCGAGTGTGGTGTGCGCCTCCCTGGAGATCGAGCCGAAGCTCATCGCGCCGGTGGCGAAACGCTTGACGATCTCGGCAGCCGGCTCGACCTCGCCCAATGCCAGCGGCGTCTCGGCGGGTTTCAATTCAATCAGCCCGCGGATCGTCAGCAGCCGTTCGGACTGCTGGTTGATCGCCGCCGCGAAGTCGGCGTAGCGCTCCTGGCTGTTGCCGCGCACCGCATGCTGGAGGTCGGCGACCGTGCCCGGGGTCCAGGCATGATCCTCGCCCCGCAGACGGAACTGGTAGATGCCCCCGGGGTCGAGCATGTGCTCGTAAACCGGGTTGTGGCCGTAAGCGAGCGCGTGGCGGCGCACGGCCTCCTCGGCCACTTCAGCCAGGCCGACGCCTTCGATCGTGGTCGCGGTGCCGGTGAAGTACTTGTCGACGAACCCGCTGGCCAGGCCGACCGCGTCGAAGATCTGCGCCCCGCAATACGACTGGTAGGTGCTGATGCCCATCTTGGACATGACCTTGAGCACGCCTTTGCCGATCGCCTTGACGTAGTTCTTGCGAACTTGCGCTTCGCTCAGGTGCGGCAGGCGGGTGGCGCGGATGTCCTCGAGCGTCTCGAACGCCACATAGGGGTTGATCGCCTCCGCGCCGTAGCCCGCTAGCGCGCAGAAATGGTGGACCTCGCGCGCCTCGCCGGTTTCGACCACCAGCCCGGTCTGCATCCGCAGGCCCTGGCGCACCAGGTGATGGTGGACCGCGGCGGTCGCCAGCAACGCCGGAATGGCAATGCAGCCGGGCCCCTGCGCGCGGTCGCTGAGCACCAGGATGTTATGGTCGGCCAATACCGCCTCGGTCGCCGCCCAGCACATCTCCTTGATCGCCAGCTCGACGCCCTCGACTCCGGCGCTCGCGTCCCAGCAGATGTCGATCGTGGCGCAGCGGAACGCGCCGTCCAATACCGCCTCGACCGAGCGAATCTTCGCCAGATCGCTGTTGGTCAGGATCGGCTGGCTGACCTCGAGCCGCTTGTGCGTGCCCGCGTCGTGTCCGAGCAGGTTGGGGCGCGGGCCGACCATGCTGGTCAGGCTCATCACCAGTTCCTCGCGGATCGGGTCGATTGGCGGGTTGGTGACCTGGGCGAAGTTCTGCTTGAAATAGTCGAACAGCAAGCGCGGCCGGCTGGACAGCACTGCAAGCGGCGTGTCGGTCCCCATCGACCCGATCGGATCGTCGCCCGCCTGCGCCATCGGCTCGAGGAACCGGGTCACGTCTTCTTGGGTGTAGCCGAACGCCTGCTGGCGTTGGAGCAGATTGCTCGCGGGCTCGGGCACCGCCGATAGCTCGGGCTCGATATGGTCCAAATCTTCCAGCTTGTACTGGGCCGCTTCAAGCCATTCGGCATAGGGCTCGGCGGCGGCGAGCTGCGCCTTCAATTCCTCGTCTTCGATGATCCGCCCCTGCTCGAGGTCGACCAGCAGCATCTTGCCCGGCTGGAGCCGCCATTTGCGCACGATGCTGCTTTCCGCGAACGGCAGCACGCCGCTTTCCGAAGCGAGGCAGATGAGATCGTCACTGGTGACGCAATAGCGCGCCGGGCGCAGGCCGTTGCGGTCGAGCGTGGCGCCGATCTGGCGGCCATCGGTGAAGCATACCGCCGCCGGCCCGTCCCATGGCTCCATCAGCGCGGCGTGGTATTCGTAGAACGCGCGCCGCTCGGGGCTCATCAGCGGATTCTTCGCCCAGGCTTCCGGGATCAGCATCATCATCGCGTGCGCGAGGTCGTAACCGCCGAGAAGGAGCAATTCCAATGCGTTGTCGAGGCAGGCGGTATCCGACTGGCCGTGCGGGATGATCGGCCACAGCTTGTCGAGATCGGCCCCGAGCAGCGGCGATTCCATCGTTCGCCGGCGGGCGTTCATCCAGTTGACGTTGCCGCGCACGGTGTTGATCTCGCCGTTGTGCGCCATGTAGCGATACGGATGCGCCAGCCGCCAGCTGGGGAACGTGTTGGTGGAAAAGCGCTGGTGGACGAGGCCGAGGGCGCTGACGCAGCCGGGATCGCGCAGGTCGTCGTAGAAGCTGCCCACCTGGGTCGCCAGCAGCAGCCCCTTGTAAACGATCGTCCGGCTCGAAAAGCTCGGGATATACATCTCGCTCAGGCCGGTAATACCGAGCTTGTCTTCCTGCTTCCTCAGCGGGTTCTGGGTCTGTTTGCGGATGACGATCAGCTTGCGTTCGAAGGCGTCCTGGTCGGCGCAGCCAACCCCGCGCGCGATCACGCACTGGCGCATGACCGGCATTCGCGCGATCACCGTCTTGCCGAGTCCGGCCTGCGTGGTCGGCACCTCGCGCCAGCCGACCAGCCGCTGGCCTTCCTTGGCGACGAACTTTTCGAACTGCTCGGTGACGAAGGCGCGCGCGGGCTCGCCCTGCGGCATCATGCACTGCGCCACCGCGTATTCGCCCGGCGGCGGCAGATCGTGGCCCTCGCGGGCCGCCCAGTCACGAAACAGCGGGTCGGGGATCTGGATCAGGATGCCCGCGCCGTCGCCGAGCAGCGGATCGGCGCCGACCGCGCCGCGATGGTCGAGGTTGGCGAGGATTTCGAGCGCGCGGGTAACGATGTCGTGGCTCTTCACACCCTTGATGTGCGCCAGCAGGCCGACGCCGCACGAATCGTGCTCGTTGCGCTGGTCGTACAGCCCCTGAGTGGGCGGGAAGGGCGGCGGAAAAGCCATCGAGCCTGTCGGTCATCCCGTCGTGCGGCCAGAGCACCCGCGGACGCTTCGGCAACGAAACGCGATTCGCCCTGCCGCCGGACGCAGCAAAGCTATCGCGAACCGCCGCATTGGCGAAACGGATGCCGATCGGCAACCGCGCGGGGGATTGAGCGGGCTAAAGCGCGGCTTTCGCGGCGCGCGGGCGCAACCTCAGCCGACTCCGCTCATCTTCTGGAGCTTCTCGAGCGCTTCGCGCAGCGCGCGCTCGGTTTTGCCCGGATCTGCCGCCTGCTGGCTGCCGGGGGCGGCGAACGGTCGGCCGCCGGTGGCGGCGGCCTGCTGGACGCGCTCAAGCGGCGCGTCGAACAGGCGAACGCCGCCGGCCATCGATGATCCCGCGTCGCGGCTCGGGCCGTCGGGGGCGGGCGACGCCTTGCGGATTGCCTGGCCGGGGAAGACCACCACCGGCTCGATCGCGCCATCGCCGTCGATGTCGTCCTCGATGCGGACGGGTTCGCGCGGCAGGCCGAACGGGCCTTTCATCGCCAGGAGCGAGGTATAGCCCTGCTCGCCGGCCTCATCCGTGTCGTCATCGTCGCCGCCATTCTCGTCGGGCAGCGTCAGCGCCGCGAACGGCGCCGGAAGCGGATGCGCCGGTGACGGGGCCGGAGCGGCGTTTTTCGGCGCGGCGCGGGTCAACGCGGCGGTGAGGTCGAGGTCGGGCAGGCCTTCAGTCTCGTGATCGTCATTCTCGAACCCGATCGGGTGCAAGGCCGCAGGGATCGCCGGGACGGGCGGGGTGTAGGCCGAATACTGCGCCGTATACTGGGCAGACAGTGGGGCGGTGAAGGGTGCTGTCGCAACATCCGCGGCGACCGTTTCGGCCGCCTCGGCGGGGCCTTGTTCGGGCTCACCGATGGCTTTGGCCGGCCGTCGGTGGCTTTCGAGCGCCAGCGCGAAGCGGTCGACCAGTTCGACTATCGCCAGCGCGCCGAGACCGCTTGGGGCGGTGTCCGCGGCGAACCCGACGGGCTCCAGGGCGGGCGCGGTGTCCTCGCGGCGAACGAAGGCGGGCGATGCGATCGGGTCGGTCATGGTGGTTTCCGGAGATGATGTCTGGCCGGGCAGCAGGCTCAGAGCGCCCGAGTCGAACACGCTCGATGAATCGGGCGCGGTCTCACGCACGGCGGCGGGTTCCTCCGCGGCCGGGTCCGCGGGCTCCGCGTAGGCGATCAGGTCGAGCGGTTGCGTGGCGGCGGCGGCGTAGCTCTGGCCCGGCAGCGGCGCGAAATCGAGGAAGTCGCTGCGCGCGCTCTCGTCGCTTATCGAAAGCGCGCGGCGGCGGCCGGTCGGGGCGTGGCGCACGAGCTGGTCTTCCGGCCCGCTTTCGCGATCGGCGTCGAGCCCGCCTGCGCCGAGTTCCTCGTGCGCTGAAATGGGCCGCTTGACGGCCATCGGCGCGGACTGCGCGGCGGAGCGCAGCGCGGCGGCGCGGCGGGTCACCGGTTGCGGTGTATTGGCTGCGGAGACCTTGCGGGCGATGGCGATGCCAGCGAGCGCGCCGAGCGCGGCGGCCGCCAGCGCGATGGCGATGCGCGCGGTGACTCCGAGCGGCGGGCGCGCGGCTTCATAGACCTCGGCCAGCCCGCTGCCGGTGATGAAGCGTTCAAACAGCGCGGTCGGCAGGACCAGGCTGCCGAGCCCGAGGAGCGCGGCGAACCACAGCGCCACGATCACCGGAAAAGCCGGATGCGCGCTGACCGGTGACTGACCGGCGGCCTGGCGCCTGGGCTTGTCGTTCACACTTGTACCCCGTTGCGGCGAGAGCCGTTGTCCCTTCGCGCCGTCAGGCGGCGGCGGACAGCCCTCCGTTCGGAATGCGGGTTATCAGGTGTTGGTAAACGCTCTGATAACGACAAATGTTGCGCGCCCAGTCGTGGTGGTCGCGGACCTGGGCCCGCGCGCGTTCGCGCATCGCCGGCCACAGGCCCGGATCATCGAGTAGGTCGGCAAGCGCGTTGGCGCAGGCCTGCGGGTCGTCGGGCGCGAACAGCACGCCGCTGCGGCCGTCGGCGATCAACTCGCGGTGGCCGCCGACGTCGCTCGCGGCGACGATCCGCCCCTGCGCCATCGCCTCCAATGGCTTCAATGGCGTGACCAGCTCGGTCAGCCGGCTCGCCTTGCGCGGGTAGGCGAGCACGTCAATCAGCGAGTAATAGCGCTCGACCTCGTGATGCGGAACGCGGCCGGTGAAGCGGATCGCGTCCAGCCCGGCGGCCTGTGCGCGCAGCGCGGCGTCCATCGGCCCGCCGCCGACCAGCAGCAAGGTCGCGCCGGGATGCCGCCGGCGCAGCGCGGGCATCGCCGCGACCAGCACGTCCAGCCCTTCGTAATCGTAGAAGCTGCCGATGAAGCCGATCACCGGGCCGGGCCCGAGGTTTAGCTCCACAGCTAACGCCTCGTCGCGCGGCGGCGGGTCGCCGAACAGCGCGAAGTCGACCCCGTTAGGCGACAGCCCGATCTTGCCGCCGGGGTGGCCGCGCGCGACGAGGTCGTCGCGCAGGCCCTGGCAGATGGTGAACACCGCGTCGGCTTCGGCCACCGCGCGGTCCTCAAGCGCGCGGGTCAGGCGGTACTTGACCGAGCCCGCGCGTCCCGTGCCGTTGCCGACCGCGGCGTCTTCCCAGAAGGCGCGGATTTCATAGACCACCGGAATGCCGAGCGCGCGGCCGGCGCGCAGCGCGGCGTGGCCGCACAGCGCCGGCGAATGCGCGTGGAGCACATCGGGCCGCCAGTCCGCGGCGAGCTTGCTAATGGCATCTGCCAGCCGGCCGATTTCGCGCCATTCGCGCACTCCCGCGGGCCCCTTGGCGGTCCCCGGCGTGCGGTGAAACAACAAGCCATCGGCGACTTCGGCGACCGGACCGGCGGCGGCGTGGCGCACGCCGGTTACCCCGCGCACCTCGAGCCCGGCGGCGGCCTGCACGGTCATGATCGCCCGCGTGCGAAAGGTGTAGCCGCTGTGGAGCGGCAGCGAATGGTCGAGGACGTGGAGTACGCGGGTCATGGCCCAACGGTTGTGCCACGACAGGCTTAACGGCGCGTCAACCGCGCCCTGCTAGGCGCGGATGCGAGCCACATGATCGACCTGTTCTCCCTCGCGCTGACGCACGGCTTGTTGCTGCTGATGGCGCTGCGGCTGATCGGCCGCGCCGATCTCGACCGCGACCCGCCCCGAGATTTGGCCCCCGATCCGGAAGGCAGCGGCGAGCCGTGATCGACCTGGGCCTGTTCGGCTTCATCGCCGCGATCCTGGTGCTGGGCATCAAGCGCCCGTTCCTGTGGGTGCTATTGTACATCTATATCGACACGCTCGAGCCGCAGGACATCGGCTGGCAGCTGACCTCGGCGCTGCCGGTGTCGATGATCGCCTTCTGCGCCGCGTTCGGCGGGTGGCTGCTGACCGATCCCAAGCACGGCGCGCGGTTCAATTTTCGCCAGGGGCTGATGCTGGTCCTGCTCGGCTGGTGCTGGGTGACAACGATCAACGCCGACTTTCCGGTCGAGGCGGCGGTCAAATGGGAATGGGTGTGGAAGACGCTGCTGTTCGCCATCTTCGTGCCGTTGACGATCACCACCCGCCTGCGGTTCGAGGCTGTGGTGCTGACCATGGTGCTCACCGCCGGGGCGATCGTGATCAACGGCGGCATCAAGACCGCCACCGGCGGCGGCGGTTATGGCGTGCTGCACCTGTTCGTCGACAACAACACCGGCATGTACGAAAGCTCGACCATCTCGACGGTGGCGATCGCGATCATTCCGCTGATTCTGTGGGCGATGAAGCACGGCACCGTGTTCCCGCCCGACTGGCGGGTCAAGGCGTTCGGCTACGCGCTGATCCTGGCGTGCGTGCTGATGCCGATCGGGACCGAGGCGCGCACCGGGTTGCTCGCGCTGGCGGTGCTGTGCGTGCTCATGCTGCGCGACGTGAAGCGGCGGTTCCTTTACATCGGCGGGGCGGCGGTGCTCGGGCTGATGGCGCTGCCGTTCCTGCCGCAGACCTATTCCGCGCGCATGTCGACGCTCGACAGCACCGACGAAGACACTTCGGCCTCGACCCGGCTGGCGGTGTGGCAATGGACCATCGATTATGCCAACACCCACCCGATGGGCGGCGGGTTCGACGCCTATCGCGGCAACAAGTTCACCTACAAGCTGCCGGTCCGGACGCAGAACGGGGCCAACACCAGCGCGGTCCAGTTCGAAAACCACACCGATCAGGCACGCGCCTATCACTCGGCGGTGTTCGAGATGCTGGGGGAACAGGGCTGGCCGGGCTTGTTCTTGTGGCTGTGGATCCATTTCCTGGGCCTGTGGCAGATGGAGCGCATCCGCCGCCGCTGGAAGGAGCGCACCGCGCCCGACCAGCGCTGGCAGGCCCCGCTGGCAGGGGCGCTGCAGTACGCGCAGATCATCTACCTGGTCGGCTCGCTGTTCCAGGGAATCGCATACCAGCCGTTCATCCTGACCCTGCTCGGGGTGCAGTGCGCGCTGTGGACCTGGTTCAAGCTGGCCGATTCGCCCGCCCGTTCGCGCCCGCGCCCCGCCGTTCCGCTGCCGCCGCCGAGCGATGCCGTAACGGCAGGCGGGGCGCCGTTGCGCTAGCTTCGCGCATGCGCCATGAAGCCGCCGTACCTGTTTTTCAGGCCGCGTATTCATGGAGAGGCGCATGACCCCGCAGGAAGTGCAGGCCAAGGTCGGCGAGCAGATCGGCACCAGCGAATGGGCCGTGATGAGCCAGGAGCGGATCGACCAGTTCGCCCAAGCGACCGGCGACCGCCAGTTCATCCATATCGACCCAGCCAAGGCCGCGATGACTCCGTTCGGCGGCACCATCGCGCACGGTTTCCTGACGCTGTCGATGATCCCGTACCTGAGCGCCAATTCGGACCTGCCCAAGGTCGAAGGCGTGAAGATGGGCGTGAATTACGGTGGCAACAAAACCCGCTTCATCTCGCCGGTCCGCGCGGGCAAGCGCATTCGCGGCCACTGGAAACTCGTCGAACTGGAAGAAAAACGCCTCGGCCAGTGGCAACAGACTCACGAGATCACCATCGAGATCGAAGGTGAGGACAAGCCCGCCCTGATCACCGAATGGATCACGCAGTTCTTTGTTTGATTTGAACCGCGCGCAGCATCCTTCGACAGGCTCAGGATGAGCGGATGTTGTTGCCACATTGCCTTACCAAAGACCGCTCGGGCTGAGCCTGTCGAAGCCCGCTTGAGCCAGGAGCCTACTCATGCGTGACGCCGTTATCGTCTCCACCGCCCGCACTCCGCTCGCCAAGGCGGGGCGCGGGGCCTTCAACGCCACCCACGCGGTGGAGCTGGGCGCATTCTCGGTCAAGGCCGCGGTCGAGCGCGCCGGGCTCGAAGGCGCCGAGGTCGACGACGTGATCATGGGCGCCGCCAGCCAGACGGGCATGCAGGGCATGAATGTTGGCCGCCTGATCGCGCTGATGTCCGGCCTGCCGGACTCGGTGCCGGGCATGTCGATGGACCGCCAGTGCTCGAGCGGCCTGATGTCGATCGCCACCGCCGCCAAGCAGATCATCGTCGATCGGATGGATGTCTGCGTCGCCGGCGGGCTCGAATCGATCAGCGGCATGCGCGCGGGCGGCGGCGGTCTCGTGCAGAGCGAGGCGCTGCTCGCGCTGCATCCCGACATCTACATGCCGATGATCGGCACCGCCGAAACCGTCGCTAAGCGCTACAACATCGGCCGCGAGGCGCAGGACGAATACGCGCTCGAATCGCAGAAGCGCACCGCCGCGGCGCAGGCCTCGGGCAAGTTCGCCGACGAGATCGTCCCGGTCACCGCGACGATGACCGTGACTGACAAGGCGACCGGGGAGACCAGCCAGAAAGAAGTCACCATCTCGATGGACGACTGCAACCGGCCGGACACCACGCTGGAGGGCCTTGCGTCGCTCAAGCCGGTGATGGGCGAAGGCCACTCGATCACCGCGGGTAACGCCAGCCAGCTGGCCGACGGGTCGTCCGCCTCGGTGTTGATGGAGGCCGAAGTGGCCAAGGCGCGCGGGCTCACCCCGATGGGCCGTTACGTCGGCATGGCGGTCGCGGGCACCAAGCCCGACGAAATGGGCATCGGCCCGGTGTTCGCAATTCCCCAGCTGCTCGGCCGGTTCGGCCTGAAGGTGGACGACATCGGCCTGTGGGAGCTGAACGAGGCGTTCGCGGTGCAGGTGATCTACTGCCGCGACCAGCTCGGCATCCCGGGCGACCGGCTCAACGTCAACGGCGGCTCGGTGTCGATCGGCCATCCGTTCGGGATGACTGGCGCGCGCTGCGTCGGCCACGCGCTGATCGAGGGCAAGCGCCAGGGCGTGAAGTATGTCGTGGTGACGATGTGCGTCGGCGGCGGGCAGGGCGCGGCAGGACTGTTCGAAGTGCTTTGATCGGCCTACCGCTGCGCTACTTGAGGCCGGAGAAATTCTGATGCGACTTCACGCCCCACGCATCGCCCCGCTCGACCCGGCCGCGCTCGATCCCGAGGCGGCCGAGGCGCTGACGCCGGTGACGCGGCCGGGTGCGCGGCCGCTCAATATCTTCCTGACCTTCGCCCGCGCGCCGGCGGCGCTGACCCGGTTCCTCCAGTGGGGGAATTACATCCTGTCGCGGCGCAATTCGCTCGATCCCCGGCGGCGCGAGATCGCCATCCTGCGGACCGGCTACAACTGCGCCTCGGGCTACGAGTTCGCGCAGCACCGCCCGATCGGCTTGGCTGCGGGAATGACCGAGGCGGAGGTCGAAGGGACCAAGCAGGGCGCGGGCGCCGAATGCTGGGACGCGACCGACCGCGCGATCATCGCCGCCTGCGACGAGCTGACCGCCGATCACTTCCTGTCCGACGCGACCTGGGCGGCGCTGGCCGAGCTGGGCGACAAGGGCCGCATGGACCTCGTCTTCACCGTCGGCCAGTACACCCAGGTGTCGATGATGCTGAACAGCTTCGGGGTGCAGCTCGAAAGCGGCAAGGCGCCCGATCCGGAGCTGGATCATCGGTGAGGTGGCCGCGTTGAGCGCCCAAGCATGACCGGGCGGCTGCCCGGCAAGACGGCGATCGTTGTCGGCGCGGGCCAGCAGCCGGGCGAAACCATCGGCAATGGCAAGGCGATCGCGCTGACTTTCGCGCGCGAGGGCGCCGAAGTGCTGTGTGTCGATCGCGATCTCTCCCGAGCCGAAGCGACCGCACAAGCGATCTTAGACGCGGGCGGCACGGCCTTCGCGCTCGCAGCCGATGTTGTCTCCGAAGCCGACGCAATCGTCGCCGCCGCGCTCGAGCGCTGGGGCCGGATCGACGTGTGCGTGAACAACGTCGGCATCGGCCACCGCGGCGATGGGCCTGCTCATGTGCACGACGAAGACGCGTTCGAAACCGTGTTCGCGGTCAACTTCACCGGCGCTCGGCGGCTGGTGAAGGCGGTGCTCGGGCCGATGCGCGCGGCGGGCGGCGGATCGATCGTGCTGATCAGCTCGCTCGCCTCGACCGCCGGGGCGAACATGGTCGCTTACGAGATCTCCAAGGCCGCGCTCAACCGGCTGGCGGTCGCGACCGCGCTCGGCTCGGCCAAACGCGGGGTGCGTTGCAACGCGATCCTGCCGGGCCTGATCGACACCCCGATGGGCGTCGGCGGCACCGCCGAACGCGACGGACGCGACCTGGCGGCCCAGCGCGCCGCGCGTGACGCCATGGTGCCGCTGAAGGGCGGAATGGGCAGCGCGTGGGATGTCGCCAACGCGGCGCTGTTCCTCGCCTCGGACGAAGCGCGGTTCGTCACCGGCGTCCTGCTGCCGGTCGACGGCGGCCAGGGCGCGCGGATCGGTTAAGCGCATCGGCTGATTGCGCCGGACGCGATGCAAGCGCATCTAGCAGGTTTAAGGGAGCGCGCATGGGCATCGTGGAAATCCTCGGGATCGCCGGCAGCGTCAGTCTGCTTGCCGGCTGGCGGCTTTACCTGACCGTGTTCGCCACCGGGCTGGCGATGCGGGTCGGGGCGATCCCGCTGCCCGACCATCTCGCCGCGCTCGACGTGCTGGCCAACCCCTGGGTCATGGGCATCGCCGCTCTCGCCGCGGTGGCCGAATTCTTCGCCGACAAGGTCATGTGGCTCGATAGCGCGTGGGACGCGGTGCACACCTTCGTGCGGCCGGTCGGCGGTGCGCTGCTGGCGCTGGCGATCGTCGACCCGGGGGATCCGGCGACTCAGGCCATTGCCTTCATCCTGGGCGGCGGGGCGGCGCTCGCGGCGCACGGCGGCAAGGCCGGCGCGCGCGCGGTGGTCAACTCCAGCCCCGAACCGTTCAGCAACATCGCGGTCTCGACCGTCGAGGATGTCGCCACCGCCGGCCTGCTGTGGACGGCGTACGAATACCCTTACGTCGCGGGCGGCATCGCGGCCGGGCTGTTGGCGCTGACGATCGCGCTGCTGCTGATGGCGCGCCGCGTGCTCAAAAAGCTGTTCGGCCGGCCCAAAGCCGCCCCGAAACCCGCCCCGGAACCCGATTCGAAACCCTAGGCCGCCGCCTTCATCGGGCGCGCCGAGTGGCGGTCGATGAAGTCCTCGACCACCGGGGCGATCAGGTCGCGCCAGCGGCTGCCGTTGAAGATGCCGTAGTGGCCTGCGCCCTCGGCGAGGTAGTAGCGCTTCTTCGCTTTCGCGAGTCCCGTCGCCAGGTCGAGCGCCGCCCTGGTCTGGCCGAGCCCCGAGATGTCGTCGCGCTCGCCCTCGATCGCCAGGATCGCGGTGTCGCGGATCGCGCCGAGGTCGACGCGCTTGCCGCGATGCATGAACGTCCCGCTCGGCAGCGAATGTTTCTGGAACACCTCTTCCACCGTCTGGAGGTAGAATTCGGCGGTCATGTCGCACACGCTGCGGTATTCATCGTAGAACGCCTTGGTCGCATCCGCGCTGGTCTCGTCACCAACGGTCAGATGCTTGAACATCTCGTAGTGGCTCATCAGGTGGTCGCCCAGGTTCATGCTCATGAACCCAGCGAGCTGGAGGAAGCCCGGGTAGACCCGCCGCCCGCCGCCCGGATACTGCATCGGCACGGTGGCGATCACGTTCTGGCGGAACCACTCGATCGGCCGATCCATGGCGAGGTCGTTGACCGTGGTCGGCGAACGGCGCGTGTCGATCGGCCCGCCCATCATCGTCAGCGTGGCGGGGCGCGCCGGGTGGCGGGCGGCGTTCATCACCGCGGTCGCCGCTAGCGCCGGGACCGACGGCTGGCACACCGCGATGACGTGCGTGTCGGGCCCGATGAAGGCAAGGTATTCGATCAGGTAGTCGATGTAGTCGTCGAGGTCGAACCGGCCGGCCGCGGCGGGCACCATGCGCGCGTCGGCCCAATCGGTGACGTAGACCTCGCACGTTTCCGCCATGCGCGCGACCGTGCCGCGCAGCAGTGTGGCGTAGTGACCGCTCATCGGCGCGACGATCAGCACCTTGGGGGCGTCGGGCGCCAGGCCATCGCGGGTGAAGCGCAGCAGGCTTCCGAACGGCCGGGCCAAGGCGACCGCCTCGGTCACCGCGCGGAGCTTGCCGCCGACCGTCACCGCGTCGATCCCGAACGCCGGCTTGCCGCGCGGCTGAGTGGCATGCGCGAACACCTCGAGCGCGCTCGCCGCCATCGGCCCCATGCCGAGATAGCCCATCGGATTGCGCGGATTGGCCAGCATTTGCGCTCCGACCGCGGCCCAGGCGCTCGCTCCGGTCAGCCAGGCGCGCTGGAGTTCGTAGGCGTGGTAGAGCAATGCGTTTCCCCTGCGTGGCGCCGTTTCGAGCGTCCGGTACGGTCATGCTGCCCGCAATTCGGTCATTGTGCAACGCACAATATCGGACAACGGCGCCCGGAGCCTGCTGGGCTGTGGATTTCGCCGCCGCGTGCCCCTATGTGCGCCGACGATGGACGAGAGCGAGCAGGCGGGCCCCAAGTCGGCGGACGAGCCGGTGGCCGAACGGCGCGGACTGTTTCGCCGTAAACCGCGCGACCCGCGCGCCGCGCGCAGCGTGCGCCCGCTGCTGATGATCTGGCGCCAGGCGCTCAATTATCCGGGCCGGGTGGCGCTGGCGCTGATCGCGCTGACGATTACCGCCACCGCCACGCTGGCCATACCCGCATACTTCAAGGTCATCATCGACCAGGGCTTCTCGCGCGGCGGCGACATGGACCGCATCGCCGATGCGTTCCAACTGATGGCGATGGTCGTGGTCGTGCTCGCGCTGGGCACGGCGATGCGGTTCTACTTCGTCAGCTGGCTGGGCGAGCGGGTGGTCGCCGATATCCGCTGCAAGGTGCAGGACAACCTCCTGCGGCTGGCCCCCGGCTTCTACGAGGAAAACTCTCCCAAAGAGATTTCCAGCCGCATGACCAGCGACACGACGTTGATCGAACAGGTCGTCGGCACCACCGTCTCGGTCGCCTTGCGCAATCTGCTGATGGGCATCGGCGGCACCGCCTACTTGTTCTATCTGGTGCCGCAATTGACCATGTGGATGGTGCTGGTGATCCCCGCGGTGGTGATCCCGATTTCGATCTTCGGACGGCGGCTGCGCAACGTTTCGCGAACCAGCCAGGACCGGGTCGCCGACGTCGGGGCGATGATCGCCGAGGTGCTCGGCGCGATGAAGATCGTCCAGGCCTTCAACCAGGAAGCGCGCGAGCGTGACCGGTTTCGCGAAGCGGTCGAGCGCACCTTCGCCACCGCGCGGCGCCGCATCATGATCCGCGCGGCGATGACCTCGATGATCATTCTGGTGGTGTTCGGCGCGGTCGTGCTGCTGATGTATCGCGGCGCGGTGGGCGTCGCCAGCGGCTCGATCTCGGGCGGGACGATCGCCGCCGTGGTGATCACCGCGGGCCTTGTGGCGGGGGCGTTCGGCGCGCTGACCGAGGTCTACGGCGACCTGCTGCGCGGCGCGGGCGCGGCGAGCCGGCTGGCCGAACTGCTCGAGGAGACGCCCGCGATCGCCCCGCCCGCGCGGCCCGAGGCGCTGCCGGTGCCGCCGCGCGGCTCACTCAGTTTCCGCAATGTCAGCTTCCGCTATCCGACCCGGCTGGAGAGCCCCGCGCTGCGCGATTTCACGCTCGAGGTGCAGCCGGGCGAGACGGTGGCGATCGTCGGCCCCTCGGGCGCGGGCAAGAGCACGATCTTTCAGCTCGCCGAACGGTTCTACGATCCGCAGGCGGGCGCGATCCGCCTGGACGGCGTGCCGTTGACCAGCGCCGACCCGGCCGAGATCAGGAAGCGCATCGCCTTCGTCCCGCAGGAAGGCGTGCTGTTCAGCGCCAACGCGCGCGACAACTTGCGCTACGGCAACTGGGAGGCGAGCGACGAGCAGATCTGGGAGGCCGCGCGCGCCGCCAACGCCGAGGCGTTCCTGCGCGCGCTGCCGCTGGGCCTCGACACCCATCTGGGCGAGAACGGCACCCAGCTTTCGGGCGGGCAACGCCAGCGCGTGGCGATCGCCCGCGCGGTCTTGCGCGATGCGCCGATCCTGCTGCTCGACGAGGCGACCAGCGCCCTGGACGCCGAAAGCGAGAAGCTGGTGCAGGACGCGCTCGACCGGCTGATGAAGGACCGCACGACGCTGGTCATCGCCCACCGCCTGGCCACCGTCCGCGCGGCCGACCGGATCGTGGTGATGGACGACGGCCGCATCGTCGAGCAGGGCAGCCACGGAGTCCTCGCCGAAGGCGGCGGGCTCTACGCGCGGCTCGCCTCGCTCCAGTTCGCGGGGACCGAAGCGGCCTGACCGCCATCACGCGGCCAGCGGTCGAGCGACCGGTGTGCCGCAGGTTGATGCGGCCGCTTGACTTGCCCCGCCCGTGCGTCATGAGGCCCCGCGCATGGGCCTGATCCTCACCGCCATCCTCCTCGGCATCGTCGAAGGGCTCACCGAATTCATCCCCGTCTCGTCGACCGGCCACCTGATTCTGGCGAGCGAGCTGTTCGGCTACGACGCGGCGCAATGGGACACGTTCAACGTCGTCATCCAGCTTGGCGCGATCCTCGCGGTGGTGGTGCAGTACTGGCGCACGTTCTGGGAAGCGGGCCTCGGCGTGCTGCGGCTCGAGGCGAAGGGCCTGCGGTTCGCGCGCAATATGCTGCTCGGGTTCCTGCCCTCGGCGATGCTTGGATTCGCCCTGCGCGACTACATCTACGCCATGCTCGAGAGCCCCACGATCGTCGCCTGGGCGCTGATTGCCGGCGGGGTGGCGATCCTCGCGATCGAGCGCTCGATCACCCCGAGCGAGGAAACCGGCGTCGCCGACATGCCGCTGCGCCAGGCGCTCGGCGTGGGACTGGCGCAGTGTCTGTCGATGGTCCCCGGGGTCAGCCGCTCGGGAGCGACGATCATGGGCGCGCTCGCGCTCGGCGTGGGCCGCAAGACCGCGGCCGAGTTCTCGTTCTTCCTCGCGGTGCCGACGATGATCGGCGCGACCGCGCTCAGTCTGATCGACAAGCGCGACGAGCTGGCCGGCGGCGTTGGCGTGGGCTGGACCGAGGTGGCGGTCGGCTTCGCGGTCTCGTTCGTGGTCGCGCTGGTCGTGATCCGCGTATTCGTCGCCTACGTCTCGCGGCACGGCTTCGCCCCGTTCGCGTGGTACCGCATCGTCATAGGCGGGGCGGCGTTGGTGTGGCTCGCAGTGCGTTGACGCGCGGGCGCAAAACGCCTCGATTCGTCTCCGCCGACGGAACTAAAGCGGGCCTACCGCGCTTGGCAGCCGAACGGGTTGTCAACTTCACGGACTTTCAATGGGTTTTCTGGTTCTGATTGCCGTGGGGAGCGTGCTGGGTTGGCTGGCGTCGATCCTGAGCCGGACCGACGACGGGGCCGGCATCGCGCTCAATGTAGCGATCGGCGCCGCTGGCGCGCTGATCGTTGGGGTTCTGGCGAGCAGCGAATCGCTGCTGGTGGGCTTGTCGGCCAATGCGTTGCTGCTCGCCATGGCGAGCGCTACCGCCTTTCTCGGAGGGTTCAACCTGGCGCGCGGGACACTCGCCCGAAATCGCGCAGGATGATTTTGCTTACCACGGCGGGTCGGCCTTGATATGCAGGCCTCCCATCCAAAAAGGGGAAGACTGAAATGAAGAAGCTAATTGCCCTTTCGACGGCGCTGGCCCTCGGCCTGACCGTCGCCGCTTGCGACGGCCCGAAGGAAAACGCCGCCGAAGACGTCGGTGAGATGCAGGAAGAGGCCGTGGACGATCAGGCCGACGCCATGGAAGATACCGGAGCGATTTCCGACACTCAGGAAGAAGCCATGACCGACAAGGCCGAAGACAAGGCCGACGCCATGGAAGAAGCCGGCGAAGACGCCGACCAGGCCGACGGCACCACCGCCGACCCGACCTGATCGTTCGATCGGTTCGAAACACGAAACGGCCCCGGAGCGATCCGGGGCCGCTTTCGTTTGGGCCTTAACCGGGACCCTAGACCGGCCGCGCCCCGCTGCCGCGCCCGCCGCGCAGCAAATATTCCTGCGTGCCCTTGTGGACCACGTTATCGAGATCGATCAGCGCGCTGTTGGCGAAGGTGAACCCGGGCTCAAGGTTGCGGTAGAGGCGGTCGAAGTCGCGCTCGACCGTCTGGCGATAGAGGTCCTCGAAGCTTTCGATGACGAAGTAAGTCGGCTGCAGATCGTCGATCACGTAGTCGGTGCGCATCACCCGGTCGACGTTGAGCATGATCCGGTTGGGGCTCGCCGCCCCGGTGGCATAGACGATCTCGGTCGGGCCCGAGAGGATCCCCGCGCCGTAGGCCTTGATCGCGCCCGCCTCCTCGATCAGCCCGAATTCGACCGTGTACCAGTAGAGCGCGCCCAGCGCCTTCAGCCGGTTGTAGCGCATCGCCTTCCACCCGGCGCGGCCGTATTCCTGCATATAGTCGGCATAGACCGGATCGGTCAGCATCGGCACGTGGCCGAACACGTCGTGGAACACGTCGGGTTCCTGGATATAGTCGAACGTCTCTCGGGTGCGGATGAAGTTGCCGGCGGGGAAGCGGCGGTTGGCCAGGTGCCAGAAGAACACGTGGTCGGGGATCAGCATCGGCACCGGCACCACCGACCAGCCGGTCAGGTGGCCAAGGTCTTCCGAGAGCTTGCCGAACTCGGGCACCCCGCCGCGGTTGAGGTTGAGCTTCTGCAGCCCGGCCATGAACGAGCCCGCGGCGTGATCGGGCACGACGTCCATCTGCCGGGCGTAGAGGTCGTTCCAGATCTCATGGTCGTCGCTCGAATAGTCGGCCTGCCTGGGCTCGAGCCAGTCGTCGCCGACGTGCGCGGGCTTCTTGAGCGGCGCGCTGAACACTTCGCCGGGCATGTCCGGCAGGGCGGTGAAATCCAGGGTATCGTTCGCGGCGGTGGCCATGGTTGCAGATGTAACCTGCGTCACCGCCGAATCATAGCCGCGGCGCGCCGGTCGCCCGGACCACCTCGCGGCCATCGGCGGCAAAGGCGGCCAGTTCCACCTCTCGCCCATCCCGCTTTAGCGCCAAGTGCAGCGCCTCGCCGGCGATCGCCGGGCTCAGGGCGCGAAAGGCGAACCGCGCCAGCGCCTGCTCGCCCAGTTCGCTCGCGGCGAGCTGGAGCAGCAGACTCGCCAGTAGCGGCCCGTGAACGACGAGGCCGCGATAGCGTTCGACTTCGCGGGCATAAGCCAGATCGTAATGGATGCGGTGGCTGTTGAACGTTAGTGCGGAAAATCGGAACAGCAGCGCCTCGCTCGGCACCAGTGCGCGGTGCGCTGCCCAGGCGGAAGGGTCGAAGCGTCCATCTCCCGCAGGTGGCGGCTGGAGCGGCGAGTTGGCGTCGGCGGCTTCGCGATAGACCAGTGTCTGGGTCTCGCGCACCGCTGGCACGCCGTCCGCGCGGGTGTCGTGCGCGACCTCGACGAACACCATCTCACCGGATTTTCCCGACTTGGACGTGACCGAGGCCACTCGCGAGGTCCGCTCGACCGCGCTGCCGACGCCTATCGGGGCGAGAAACTCGATCTCGCTCGCCGCCCACATTCGGCGGGGCAGCGGGACCGGGGGCAGGAAGCTGCCCGCGCTGGCGCCCCGCGCCGGATGCCCGTCGGCGCCGAGCGCGGCGGTCGGCGCATCGGGCGGGCACAGCGCGAAGTGCACCCCCTGCGGCATCGCGCCTTCCGCAAGCGCCGGCAGGTCGAACGTCGCCAGCCAGCGTGCGGCAAAGGCGGGGTCCAGCCGATCGGCGCGATGCTCTTCGCGTCGCTCCTCGCGCTTGGCCCAGGCCGACCAGTCGGTCACATGCCCTCGCCGTAGTGAGCTGTGCGGTTTTCACCCCTACCCGCGGGAATGACGAGGTAAGTAGAACAGCGCATCCGGCTTACACCGCGCGCTCGAACACCGCGGCGATGCCCTGTCCGCCGCCGATGCACATCGTCTCGAGGCCGAAGCGCGCCTGTCTGCGGTGCATCTCGTGCGCCATGTCGGCCAGGATTCGGCCTCCCGTGGCGCCGATCGGATGGCCCAGGCTGATGCCTGAGCCGTTGACGTTGAGCAGGTCCATGCGGCTATCATCGGCGCTCCAGCCCCAGCCCTTGAGCACGGCGAGCACCTGAGGCGCGAACGCCTCGTTAAGCTCGACCATGTCGATATCGCTCCAACCTATCCCGGTCCGTGCGAACAGGCGTTGGGTCGCTGGAACCGGGCCGATGCCCATGCGGCTGGGGTCGCAGCCCGCGGCGGCGTAGCCGGTGAACCACAGCGAGGGCTCGAGGCCGAGTTCGTCCAGCTTGTCTTCGGCCACCACCAGGCAGGCGGCGGCGGCGTCGTTCTGCTGGCTGGCGTTGCCCGCGGTCACGACGGCATCCGGATTAGTTTTGGCCTCAAGCGCCCGCAGCTTGCCGAGCGACTCCATGCTGGCGTCGGCGCGGAAGCCCTCGTCGCGGTCGAACACGAGGCGCTCGCCCTTGCGCTGCGGCACCTCGACGGTGACCAATTGCGCGTCGAACCTGCCTGCCTCCCACGCGGCGGCGGCGTTCCGGTGACTGCGCACGGCGTAGGCGTCGGCGGCCTCGCGCGTGATGCCGTAATCCTTGGCCAGGTTCTCGGCGGTCTCAATCATCCCGCTGATCACTCCGAACCGGCTGGCCGGCTGGCTCAGCAGCCGCCCGCGCGTGAGCCGGTCCCACAGCTCGACATTGCCGGCCTTGACCCCGCCGCGCAGCGCCGTGGTGTAATGTTCGACATTGGACATCGACTCGCAGCCGCCGGCCACGACCACGTCGGCGTGCCCGCTTTCGATCATCATCGCCGCGTTGACTACGGCCTGCAGGCCCGAACCACAGCGCCGGTCGAGCTGATAGCCGGGCACTTCCAATGGCAGCCCGGCGGCGAGCCACGCCCAGTGACCGATCGCCGGCGCCTCGGCGTTGCCGTAGCCCTGGCTGAACACCACGTCGTCGACCCGCGCCGGATCGATCCCGCTGCGTTCGATCAGCGCCTTGAGGATCACTGCGCCGAGCTGGCCGGCATCGAGCGGCGCGAGCGTGCCGAGAAATTTGCCTACCGGAGTACGCAGCGGGCTGACGATGGCGGCGCGGCGCTTGGTCATGTTGTGATCCTGAAGTTGTTCTTGTCGCTCGGCGCGACCACGCCCCGGTCGATCAGCGCGCCGATCGCGGCCGCTGACAGTCCGAGCCTTTCAGCAAGCACTTCCTCGCTATGTTGACCGAGATAGGGCGCTGAGGCGGGATCACCGGCCTCACGGTGGGGCAGGTTGGCGAAGCTGCGGGCGGCCGGATATTCGAACCCGCTGGGGTTGGCGGGTGAAGCGCCGAACAGCGGGTTGTCCGCCACCAGCACCGGGTCGGTCGCCGCCTCGTGCATCGTGCGGTAGCGCTCGAAGGTCGCGCCCGCGCGGGTCAGCCGCTCGGCGAGGTCTGCATAGTCGAGTGCGCCGGCGGCTTGCTGGACGATGGTGAACAGCGCCTCGCGGTGGACGAAACGGTTGTGGTCCGAGCGGGCGAATTCCACCTGGGCTGCAGACTCCAGTGCGGCGACCGGCCCGGCAATGCCCAGCGCGGCCACCATCGCGGTCCACTGGTTGGGGGTCAGCACCGCGACCATGAAGCGCTTGCCGTCACGGCTGACGAAATCGCGCCCCAGGGCGCCCCAGATCGCGTTGCCGAGCCGCGGCCGGTCCGCCCCGCGATAGAGCATTTCGGCCATCGCGCCCGAGTTGGCGACCGTGCCGATCGCCACATCGCCCAGCGGTACGCGCACCTCGCTGCCCTCGCCGGTCGCGGCGCGATGGTGGAGCGCGGCCATCAAGGCGAAGGCGCAATATGCGCCAGTGATCAGGTCCCACGCCGGCAACACCTGATTGACCGGCGGAGCGGTCTCCGGGTTCCAGTCCTCGGGCCCGGTCATCAGCGGGTAGCCGCTGGCGGCGTTGACGGTGAAATCCATCGCCTGGCGCCCGTCGTGCCAGCCCATGATCCGCACGCTGATCATGTCCGCGCGGCCCTCGCCGACCGCGGCATGGCTGAGGAAGCTCTTTTCGGGCAGGTTGGTGATCAGCTGGCCGGTCTTGCAAGCGAGCTCGACGCACAATTCGCGGCCCTCGGGAGACTTCAGGTCCAGCGCGACGCTCTTCTTGGCGCGGTTGAGGTTCTCCCACGCCAGGCTGCGGCCTTCGGTGGTGAGCATATATCGGTCATAGTCGAGCCCGCCGCCGATCTGGTCGAGGCGGATCACCTCGGCCCCCATCTGCGCGCAGTAGAGCCCCGCCGTGGGCGAGGCGACGAAGCTCGAGACCTCGACGATCGAGAGGCCGGTGAGGAGAGAGTACATCAGTCGCCTCCCCGGGACGGGGAGGTGGCAGCCGCAGGCTGACGGAGGGGAGTCGACCCTGAGCGTCGTGCTTGTGGCGGAGTCCCCTCCACCACGCTTCGCGCGGTCCCCCTCCCCGTGCCGGGGAGGATTTTCACACCCCTGCCTTGAAATCGCGCAGCATGTGCTTGGCGATCTGCAGCTGGAGGATCTGGGTCGTGCCTTCGTATATGCGGTAGATGCGCGCATCGCGGAAGAACCGCTCGGCGTCGTATTCGGCCAGATAGCCGGCGCCGCCATAGATCTGCACCACCCGGTCGACCACCCGGCCGCACATTTCCGAAGCGAAGACCTTGAACGCGGCGGCCTTGCGCAGGATGTTCTCGCCAGCGTCGGCGCGCGCGGTGACGTCGGCCATCATGCATTCGGCGGCATAAATCTCGATCTCGCTGTCGGCGAGCATCGCCTGGATCAGCTGAAAGTTGGCGATCGGTTCACCGAACGCCTTGCGCTCGGTGGCGTAGCGCAGCGCGCTGTCGAGTGCGCGGCGGGCATAGCCGGTGGCGGCCGCGCCGACTGAGATGCGCCCGTTGTCGAGGCTCTTCATCGCGAACACGAAGCCCTTGCCGGTCTCCCCGCCGAGCAGCGCTTCGCCCGGCACGTGGACGTCCTCGAGGATCACGTCGGCGATGTGGGCGCCCGACTGGCCCATCTTCTTGTCGGGGCTGGCGGTGGAGACGCCGGGCCTGTCCATCGGCACGATGAAGGCGGAGACGTGCGCGTTCTTGGGCAGGTTGTCCTTGTCGGTTCGCGCCATGATCAGCGCCACGGCCGCTTCGGGGGCGTTGGTGATGTAGCGCTTGGTGCCGTTGAGCACCCAACCGTTGCCCGATGGGGCGGGCCTGGCGGTCGTCTGCATTGCCGCGCTGTCGGAGCCGGAGCCGGGCTCGGTCAGGCCGAAACAGGCGATCTCGCCGGCGGCCACGCGCGGCCACCATTGGGCCTTCTGCGCCTCGGTCCCGCCGTTCTTGATCGCCGAGTTGAACATGCCGACGTTGATCGAGAAGATCGACCGGAACGCCGGGGCCGCGTAGCCCATGGCGTGCACAGTCCGGGCGTACTGGCTGGTGTTGAGCCCCGCGCCGCCATGGTCCTCGGGCACGGTCAGGCCGAACAGGCCCATGTCGCGCATCTCGTCGATGATCGCCTCGGGAACGCGGTCGGTTTCGATCACCTCGCGCTCGGCCGGCAGCAGCCGTTCGCGCACGTAGCGTTCGAGCTGGTCGTGGAATTGTTCGAACAGTTCGGGGTCCATGCCGCTCATTCGCTGTCCCCCGATGTCGCGGTCGGCGAAGCGCTAACGCTGGGCGTGTTCTTAGGCAGGGCCTCGGGCGGAAGCCGGCGCTGCTCGAGCATCTCGGCCGCCTCGTCGAGCGCCTTGGCCTCGCCCACGGTCACCCCGCCGGGGCCGGGATCGCTGTCGGACGGACCGCACGCGGCGAGCGCCCCAAAGATGGCAAGGGCGAGCGAGCGGAGGACGGCTTTGGACATGGCACCAGCCATACCGTCCTCACGGAAAAGGAAAAGCGGGCGAATCGCCACAGCGACCGCCCGCCTTTCGTGGATTGGACGTGGAGTCGCTTACTGCGGAGTGTCGGTCGCCGCATCGGCGGCCGCGGCGGCTTCCTGCGCGCGGGCGGCGACGTCGGCGGCATTGGCGCCGGCTTCCTCGGCGGTCGCCGTCGCGGTGTCGTTGGCGTCAGCGGCGGCGTCGGCGGTGGCGTTGGCGTTGGGATCGGCGGCGGGTTCGGCGGTCACGCCGGCCATCGCATCGTCGGCGGGCATCTCGACTGTGTCCGCTTCCGCCGCGGTCGAGGCGTCGTCGGCGCTGCCGCAGGCGGCCAGCAGGCCGAGCGGGAGGAGGGCGGCAAGGGCAAGTTTCTTCATGGGTCGTCTCCGTGGACCGCGCCGGAATAAGGAGGGGCTGGCGCGTTTGCCCGCCCGCTTTACGCGCGCCACAATCGCGCCGCAATCGCCACCTGTCCACACCCGGACAATTCCCTCGGGGGACGCGCCGTGCCAAGGCCCCGAATGATGGCGATGGCGACTGCAACGGGATTGGGCGCGACAGATCAGAACCTGGGCGCGGCGCGCGCCGCGTTGCGCGCGGTGTTCGGGTTCGAGGACTTTCGCGGGGTCCAGCCGGCGGTGATCGAGCGCGTGCTCGCCGGGCGCTCGACCCTCGCGGTCATGCCGACCGGCGCGGGCAAGTCGCTGACTTACCAGTTGCCGGCGACGATGCTGCCGGGCACTTGCGTGGTGGTCAGCCCGCTGATCGCGCTGATGCACGACCAGCTGCGCGCCGCGCGGGTCAACGGCATCGCCGCCGCGACCTTGACCAGCGCCGACGCCGACTGGCGCGAGACCCAGGACGCCTTCCGCGCCGGCGCTCTCGACCTGCTCTACGTCGCGCCCGAACGCGCGAGCCAGCAGGGTTTCCGCGACATGTTGGCGAGCGCGCGAATCGCCTTGTTCGCGATCGACGAGGCGCACTGCGTGTCCGAATGGGGGCACGACTTCCGCCCCGACTATCGCCAGTTGCGCCCGCTGATGGACGCCTTTGCCGGCGTGCCCCGGCTGGCGCTGACCGCGACCGCCGACGCGCATACCCGGGCCGACATCCTCGCCCAGCTCGGCATTCCGGACGAGGGGATGATCGTCGCCGGGTTCGACCGGCCCAACATCCGCTACCTGATCCGCCACCGCGACAATCCGGTGCGCCAGCTGGCCGAACTGATGCGCGCCGAGCCGGGCCCGGGGATCGTCTACGCGACCACGCGGGCCAAGGTCGACAAGCTCAGCGAGCAACTCGCGGCGGCGAGCGGGCGGCCGGTGCTACCCTACCACGCGGGGCTCGACCCGGCGGTGCGCGCGGCCAACCAGGCGGCATTCGTCGACAGCGAGGACATGGTGATCGTCGCCACGATCGCCTTCGGCATGGGCATCGACAAGCCCGACGTGCGCTTCGTCGCGCATGCGGGCGTGCCCAAGTCGATCGAGGCCTATTACCAGGAAACCGGCCGCGCGGGGCGCGACGGCGATCCGGCGCAAGCGGTGATGCTGTGGGCCGCGGGCGACTTCGCGCAGGCGCGCCAGCGTCTGTCCGAAGTGCCCGAAGACCGGCGCGCATCCGAACGCACGCGGCTCGACGCGCTCGCCGGGCTGGTCGAAACCCCCGGCTGCCGCCGCGCGGTACTGCTGCGGCACTTCGGCGAGGAGCCGCCCGAAACTTGCGGCAACTGCGATAATTGCCTTGAAGCCCCCGGCGTGACCGACGCGACCGAGCTGGCGCGCAAGCTGCTCAGCGCGGCCTACCGCACCGGGCAGAGCTTCGGCTTCGGCCATTTGCAGAAGGTGCTGACCGGGGTCGCCGACGAGCGGGTGACCCAGCGCGGGCACGACCGGTTGAGCGTGTTCGGAATCATCGACGCGGACGAGGCGCGCCTGCTGCTGCCGCTCGCGCGGGCGCTGCAGGCGCGCGGCAGCCTGGTGTCGACCGAGCACGGCGGGCTTCAGCTCGGCGGCGACGCCAAGGCGATCCTCAAGGGCGAGCGGACGGTGGAAATCGTCGTCCCGCCGGTCACCTCGCGCCGTACGCGCCGGCGCGGGAGCGAGGCCAATCCGGTCGGCGATCCGCTGTTCGAGGCCCTGCGCGAAGTGCGCCGCGACCTTGCCCGCGCGGCCGGGCTGCCGCCTTATGTAATCTTCCACGACGCCACCTTGCGCGAATTGGCCACGCTCCGCCCGCGGACGCGTTCGCAGCTCGGCGAAATCCAGGGTATCGGCGCCAAGAAGCTGGAAGCTTACGGCGAGGCGTTCCTTGCTGCGATCCGGGCCGCCGATTCCGCTTGACCGCGAGGTGTGGCGATATAAATGCGATATCACTTTCATATTAGAAGGGGCGATTCGTCATGTCGGTGGAACTCAAGGGGATGAACGTCAGCCGCGAACGCGGCGCGGCGACCTTCAACGGTTATCTTATGCTGCTGGTTACGCTGGGGCTCTGGGCCGTGACGATCTGGCGCTTCATCGCGTTCATTCGGCTGGCCGACGCGAACCAGCCGGTCGGAGCCGCGCTGGCGATTGCCGCGGCCGGCCTGCTGCTGGCGATCGTGGCCTCCTGCGGCTTCTACATGATCCAGCCCAACCAGGCGGCGGTGCTGACGCTGTTCGGCGCCTATTCGGGCACCGATCGGACCGAGGGGCTGCGCTGGGTATGGCCGTGGATCATGTGCAAGAAGCTCTCCGCCCGCGCGCACAACGTTCATTCCGAACGGGTCAAGATCAACGACCTCAAGGGCAACCCGATCGACATCGCGTGCAACGTGGTGTGGCGCGTCGCCGACACCGCGCAGGCGGCGTTCGACGTCGACGACTTCAAGAAGTTCGTTGAGATCCAGATCGAGGCGGGCCTGCGCACCGTTGGCGCGCGGCACCCGTACGACGACCTGGAGGAAGAGGAAGTCACCCTGCGCGGCAGCCCCGATGTCATCAACGGCGAACTTCGCACCGAACTGAACGAGCGGCTCCAGGTCGCCGGACTTGTCGTCGACGAAGCGGGGCTGACCCACCTCGCCTATGCAGCCGAAATCGCCGGGGCGATGCTGCGCCGCCAGCAAGCCGAAGCGGTGATCGCCGCCCGCGCCAAGCTGGTGATGGGCGCGGTGACGATGGTCGAGATGGCGCTCAAGAAGCTGTCGGAGGACGGCGTCATCGACCTCGATCACGAGCGCAAGGCGACGATGGTGTCGAACCTGATGGTCGTGCTGTGCGGTGAGCGCGAGGCGCAGCCGGTGGTCAACGCCGGAACGCTCTACCAGTAGGCGCGACCATGGCGGCGCCGCAGAAAAAGGCCTTCGCGCTCCGACTCGACCCGGCGGTGTTCGCCGCGGTCGAGCGGCTCGCGTCGGCCGAACTGCGCAGCGCCAACGCGCAGATCGAGATGCTGTTGCGCCAGGCGCTCGCAGCGCGGGGGGTGCCGGTCAAGGCCGGCCCCCGTCCCCGGCGCGGGCGCCCGCCCGCCAAGGGCTAGGTCATCCGTCCGCGGCGGCGGGCTCGCGGCGCAAGTCTTAGCTGCGCGTTAACCCTTTTCCCGTAACGCGGGCCCCATGGAAAGCCTCGCCCGCAGTCTGCCCGCCCGCCCTTCGTTCACCCTGGTCTGCGTGCTCGCCGCGCTGGCGGTGGCGGCAATTCCCGCTGCGGCGGTGCTCGCCCAGCCGGGTGCGATACCGTTCGTGGTGGTCGAGACCGGGCGCGGGTTCACTTCGTTGCAGCAGGCGGTGCGGGCGATCGGCGACGGGCGCGGCACGATCGCGATCGCACCGGGGACCTATCGTCAGTGCGCGGTCCAGGAGGCGGGCGAGGTGACCTATCTCGCCAGCGAACCAGGGACCGTGGTGTTCGAAAACACGACCTGCGAAGGCAAGGCCGCGCTGGTCCTGCGCGGGCGCGCGGCGCGTGTCTCGGGTCTGACATTCCGCGGCATTTCGGTGCCCGACCTCAACGGCGCGGGCATCCGGCTGGAACAGGGCGACCTCACCGTCGCGCAGTCGTGGTTCTCCGACAGCCAGCAGGGCATCCTCACCGGCAGCGACCCCAAGGGTACGATCGTCATCGACAAGAGCACGTTTTCGGGCCTCGGCAACTGCGAGGACCCGTCGGGTTGCGCGCATTCGGTCTATGTCGGCAAGTACGGCAGCCTGCGGGTCACCCGCAGCCGCTTCGAGCGCGGCACGGGCGGGCACTATCTCAAGGCGCGCGCCGCACGGGTCGAAGTGGCGGCCTCGAGCTTCGACGATTCGGCCGGGCGCGGCACCAACTACATGATCGACTTGCCCGAAGGATCGACCGGGCAGATCACCAACAACTGGTTCGTGCAAGGTGCCGACAAGGAGAACTACTCCACCTTCATCGCGGTTGCCGCCGAGGACGGTTCGCAGTCGGCCGACGGATTGACCATCGCCGGCAACGACGCGCGCTTCGCCCCCGATGTGCGCCGTTCGAGCGCGTTCGTCGCCGACTGGTCGGGCGATAAGCTGGCGGTGGGCCCCAACGCGCTGGGCACCGGGCTCAAGCCGTTCGAGAAGCGCTGAGCCGGAGCTTCGTCAGCTTGCCTTCGGAGTGCTTGGTGATACTGTATCATAATGAAGCATCCCCTTGCCGCGCTCGCATTCTTTCTTTGCCTGCTCGCATTCGTGCCCGGCTGGGCGCGTGCCGATAGCTGGGCACCGCCCTCGACCGAGACGATTAAATCGGCGAACCGCGCCTACAGCTTCACTGTGGAACCGAGCCCGCTCGAAAGCGCGCTGGCCTATTATCGGGACGAGGTGGAGGCAGCGAAGGAAGGGCGCACGGTCGTGCGGCCGGCGCCGATGGGAGTGCTTACGCGCCGCGGGACGGATGGCAAGTGGGAGACCATCTGGGCAGGCCCGCTCGTCAACTCGGTGGCACCCGCCTCGATGATCGTGAGCAACCAGGGCGACGTCGTCACCTTCGACAACTGGGGGTCGATCGGCCACGGCGAGCACGTCATCGTGCTTTATTCCCCCTCCGGCAAGCTGGTGCGCACGATGCCGCTGATCGCGTTGCTGCCGCAGGACTACATCGATGCCCTTCCGCACAGCGTCAGCTCGCTCCAATGGCGCAAGAGTGCGGCATTTTCCGATGTCGGCTCGGTGCTGTTGCTCGACGTTCTGGTGCCCTCGGCGGGCGGGGAGCCTGACGAGACAGTCCGCTTTGGCATCGCGCTGGCCGACGGTGCGATAACTTCACCCGCGCCCGCGCAATGGTCGGCCGCGCTTGCCGTGCGTGACTCCGTCAAACGCCGCGATGCCGAAACGCGCGAAGCACGCCTCACGTATCTCCGGGAGCCCCTTACGGCACCCGGCAATTGTGATGGCGGCGACTGGCACGCTTATCTCGAGGAGGCGCATTTCCGCCTCACGCCCAACTGGCTCGACGTGCCCGTCGCCGCGACGAACGTGCTGTTCGCGCCGGACAATCCGCGGTTCGGGGAATCGATCGGTTGGCTGGTCGAAGCCATCGGAGACGAGAAAGATTTCCCGGGCGAGGTGGCGATCGCTTCGCCTTGTCACGATGCCGCGCTTTTGAGCGCGATGCGCAAGGCGTTCGACAGGGTGAAGCCCGGCGCGCTAAGCCAGACCATTCTTTACGTTTCGGCCGGGCAGTCGGTGAGAGAGCAACTTGAGGCCATCATCAAAGCAAGCGGGGCGCGTGTCTTCTGGCTCGATCCCGCAACCGCGATACCGCAGCGCTTGGAACGCATGCCGGGCTCCGCCGAAGAGGCCGCCGCGCAAGAAGAGCGAGAGCGGCGCCAAAGCGCCGAGATGGAAGCGATGCTCGACGAGATGTAATGCGGCAAGCTCCGAGCGGAACGCGCACGCGAGCAGCCAGTTGATCCTGCGAGGAGCTGGCGAGATGGCAGGCGGTTGGACCCGCGACGGCGCGGTGCAGGATCAGATCGACGATACGGTGAAGGACGCGGTCGAGGCTGCGCGGGCGCGTTTGGCCAAAGGACCGAGCGCCGAATTCTGCGACGGTTGCGGCGAGGCGATCCCGCTCCGCCGGCGCGAAGCGCTGGTGGGCGTGCGCACATGTGTCGCCTGCCAGTCCGAGCGCGACCGCGACGTGCGTCATTCGGCGATCAACCGCCGCGGCAGCAAGGACAGCCAGTTACGTTGACGAATAAGGCCAGGCCGAGCATCGCGGCGTCATGAGCCGCACCTTTATCCGCGCGCAGCACCTCGCGCCGCAGCACGGGTTGTCGAAACTCGCCGGTCGCATCGCCGACAGCCATGCTTCATGGCTTAAAGACCGGCTGATCAAGCGCTTCATTGACACCTACGACGTCGACATGAGCGAGGCGTCCGAGCCAGCGAGCGCCTACCCCAGCTTCAACGCCTTCTTCACCCGCGCGCTCAAGCCCGGCGCCCGGCCGCTGGCCG